>Ga0049081_10000543_pt1 | contig 14518 bp, 14 predicted proteins | sample GreLakmeER78MSRF_FD_66717 | JGI IMG/M metagenome (GOLD analysis project Ga0049081, IMG submission 66717) | Freshwater lentic microbial communities from great Laurentian Lakes, MI, USA - Great Lakes metaG ER78MSRF | ecosystem: Environmental > Aquatic > Freshwater > Lake | place: Great Lakes...
CCAATGTTTGTTTTTCAGCAGTAGCTGCTGACAATAAATCTGCCGCATTTAATGTTGTTTCGCCGTTTGGAATAGGAATACTTCCGTATTTACCACGAATATAACCAAGCATTTCTTTTGCCAAAGCAAGACCAAATGAATATATCCAAGTTTTTCCAGGCGAATTTATTTTAGAATAAATCATATAGTCATATGGTGCATTTGACATATCAGAAACTTGTCCATTTGGATATTTTAATGGATTACTTCTTTCTTCCTTAACAATATATTCAATCCAAAGTTTGAAGTCTTTTGTTGGTAGTGGGAAAATTCTCAATTCATTATTTATCATTTCAAATGTAAATGCAGATTTACGCATCAAATCATTAAATTCAATGGCTTGAATACGAAGTAAATCTGCATACATAGGCATAAGCATAAACGATACGCCAGTAGAATATGCACCGAATCCAAATGTATCAAGCATCGCCTGATTACCCAAATATGGATCGTAAAAACGAATGGATGCCGGAGGACCATAGTGGTGAACTTTTTTTATCTCTATTGAACCAGATGGAACTTTGATGTCTCTGATAAGAGTATCAAGATCATATTTTTGTTGTCCTACCTTTATATCAATAGAAGACGAATAAAAATTAACATTACCGTTTGTAAATGTTTCACTACCGTACTCTGTTGCAATTTGTACCAATCCACCCATATTACTAGATATATTTCTATGGGTAAGATTTGATGCAGTCGGTGAACCCATTATACTCAACATATTCTGCTGTATATTGTATTGGTTTACATGATTGGAGTATTCCGATACGGCCTCTTCAAAACAGGCATAAAAGTTAGTAGCCTGCAATTCCACGTCCATAAGCGGATAACCGAGTCTTCTAGCACACCAATCCGCCACATTATCAGCGTCTGATCTAAAATCAGATTCGGCATCATAGAATCCAAACGGTGTGCTACCAGTTATGAAACTGGAACTACCAGGCCAAATTGGAATATCTGTCATTTACTTCTCTGTTTTGTTTTCTTCAAAATATTTTAATATACTATCAACAATAGGATGACGGTGGTTTGTTTTTAATTCATAAACCCCCAATCCGTCTATTTTATCCTTCATATTAAATAAATATGGTAATCCAGAATCTTTTTTCTGTTTTAAGTCAATCTGTGATATATCGCCTGTTAGCATCATTTTTGAATTGATACCAAGACGAGACAATATCATTTCCATTTGTGCCTTTGTCACGTTCTGTGATTCATCCACAATTACACAAGCATTGACGAAAGTTCTACCACGAAGAAAACTTATAGGAGCAATTTCTATTTTATCTTCTTGCATCAACTTTTCAATCTTTTCTTTACTATACAACTGAAACATATTTGCCTGTATAGGAGATAACCAAGGATCCATCTTTTCTTTAATATTACCAGGAAGAAATCCCAAGTCTTCATTTGATACAGTTGGTCTTGTAATTATTATTCTTTCTACCTCACGGTAAAAAAGACATTCAAGAGCAATTTGTGTTGCTAATAATGTTTTACCAGAACCAGCTTTACCAACGAATACTGAAATGTCATCTTGTAAAGCATCGGCTTTTATTCTTTTTTGTTCCTCATTCAAAGTTAATTGAAATTGGATTTTATTTTTTATAGTTTTTCTTCCTTTTTTAATACCATTTATATTGAGACTCGAACCTTCTTCTTCACTTAACAAAACTTTTTTATTTACTTCTTCGTTATGTTCAGAACTCATGTCAGCTCCTATAATAATTTAGAAAGGGTTTCTCCCATTGATTTTACATCGGCTTCGATTTTAGATAATACATTATCTAATTTCTCTGGCTTATGGGTCCATTCAAAACCTACAATAGCAATAAATTCCGAACCTTTTCTTATCGGATATACAACTGCTGATTTAGACCCTCTCTGTGAAAAAAATGCCTTAGTAATTAAGTCCTCGATATTATCTACAACAGGATATACCGCCTTATGATTTATTACATCTTCTACGAAGTTAGAATAAAGTGACATCGGTAAGTTCTGATATTGCTTAAACTCTGTGCTAACACCTTCTTCAAGTGATTCAAATGATGTTGAGAGTTTTGTCATAGATTTGCCTGTTTTGTATTTACCACCATTATGTCTTTGAAGTATAAATGCCCTTTGACAATTATATTCCTCTAATAGTTGGTCTAATATGGTTTGGATTAGTTTAGAATGAGAAATCTCTCGGTCAATTCTTTTTTGTTTGTATTCACCGTATTTGTATTTAAGAAACCAAGAAAGGAAAACACCCAAGAGTGTTGCCAGACTTGATACTCCTAATTTCAGTATATCTATGTATTGAATTTGAGTTTCCATTTGTAATAAATAGCAAGTATGAAATAAAAAAGGGTGACAAATGTCACCCTTTATTAAAAATTATTTTTATTTTAAATTAAGCAAGTAATTTAGAAATAGTATCGGTCAAAAATTTACCAACACCAACTTCACCAGCTTTAACCGCTGTTAGAGCAGCTTCTATACCAGCCATTACATTTGCACCTTGTGATGCCGCCTTTATAGCACCTGCACCGGAAGCAACCGCCAATGAAGCAACAATAACAGTATGGACTATGTTAGCAATCTTTTCTTGTTTATCGGATGGTAATTGTTTAAAACCAGGCATAAGTTGTAAACCTTTCAATATCAAAGCAGTAATTTTGTGATGCCATTTATGTCCTGCATGAATAAGTTTGTCACCAGCCTTTCCAGTACCACCCAAAAGAATTGAAATACTTTTTACAATCTTACCAATAAGTTGAACTATCGCTGGAACTGCAAGTGCAAGTGATGTTACGAACAATAAAGTTAATTCTTCATTAACTGCCTGACGGGCTTTACCTTCACTCAATGCCTTCTTTCTACGCTTTATTGACTCAGTTGCAATTTTAGCAAGTGCAGGTTGTTTTTTGAGTGCATCTTCAACTGCCTTTTCATCATCTTTTTTCTTCTCAACATCAGCTCCAATTTTTCCAAAAGCAGCTTCCATATCTTTAGCAGCTTTTTCAAATGCAGCCATGACATCTTTTTCGTCTTGTGGATCAACCTCATCTTCTTCTTTTAGATAACGAATAACCTCATTTCTAATAAGTCTTTTCAATTCAGACTCAGTAATGGTTGCTATAGATTTTTTGTTTTTCATCAAACACTCCGCTCATAAAGATCAAACTAAATAATTCATTTTAAAATAAATATGGTATAAAATAAAAAGGGCAACAAATGTTACCCTTTATTAAAGATTATTTTATGGTAAATTAAGATGCAACAGATTTAACCAAATCTACTAAAAATGCCTTAACTTCACCACCTTTAACTGCAGCCAATGCAGTTTCTACTCCACTCAATCCTGCATGACCGGCCTGCAAGGCATTAACTGCTTCTACTCCAGAATTTACAGCAAGCGATGCAACTATTAAAATATGAATAGCTTTTGTTATTTTATCCTTTTTGGAATCATCGAGTTTAGCAAGAGCTGGTATTTTGAAAATAGTTTTATCTAAACCTTTTCTAATCATTCCTATCATTTTTTCATGTAAATCATGTCCTATATGAGCAATTTTTTCACCCGTTTTACCACTTAAACCTAATTTTTTTGAAACAAATGATGATATATTACCAATTAGTTCCATAAGTGCAGGAATCGCCATTGCAAAACCTACAAAGAACAAAGGTCCTAATTCATTTAATGCCTGTTTTTGTTTACCTTCACGCAATGCCTTTTTTCTTCTACGAATTGCCTCGGTAGCAAGTTTTGCCAATTCAGGTTCTTTTTTTAATATATCCGCGGCCTTTTCTTTATCACCTTCTATCTTTTCGATTTCTCCCGCAACTTTACCTAATGTTGAAGACATTTGACTAGATGCAGCATTCATTGCATCTTCAAATTCTTTTTCAAATTCTTTATCAACCTCGTCCTCTTCTTTTAGATAGCGAATAACTTCATTTCTAATAAGTCTTTTCAATTCAGACTCAGTAATGGTTGCTATGGATTTTTTATTTTTCATCAAACACTCCGTTCATAAAATTCAAATTAAATTATTTCATTTTCAAATAAATATGGTATAAAATAAAAAAATTTCATATAAAATATATGAGGTTATTATTAAAATAGAATTAAAATTATTTTCTTCTTACTTTACTTTTTATTATTTCAGCAACAATAGGTCTCAATAATGTTGTAAGTTTTTCCTGAAGTCTTTCTTTTTTAACTTTTTTAGCATAAGATTCTTGTAGTCTCTTTTGATTTACTCTATTGTATTCACGGAGTTTTCTCATAATATTTTCTGTTAATGGTTTTTTTCCTGTTCTCAGTTGATAGTAAGTTTCCATACTTCTAATTATACTTTCGGATTTAGCACCACCTGGATTCAATCTTTTATCTACTTCTGGAGAATATGGTGGTTTAATATCCACGGATCCAGCTGCTATTTTTTTAGCAACCGCTGCAACTTCTGGAGCATTGATAACCGGCATATCTACACGTTTTGGAGCCCAACTTGGAATTGCCTTTGGCATTTTTGATGCATTTGCAAGCATTTTTTTAACAGCGTCATCTACGGATCCAGCCCAATCAGTCAACGCCTGTGTACATTCTTCTGCAGTTGCACCTTTGATTCCTTTTTCTGCAGCAGCTCTTATTTCATCTTCAACTGGCTTACCTCCAAATTTTGAAATATCACCAGCTCCAGTATTTCCTTTTCTACCCATACCTGTTGTAACAACATTAAGTGAAGTAACCAACGCTCCACCTGGAAGGTCAATCCGTGTTGCATCAAGAGTAGCAGACGGATCACATAAGAACGTTGCAGCCCAACGATGGTGTCCATCCATGATATAGTTATCATTTGATATGATTGCCTGCAAATCACCACCTGGACCGTCTTGCATTGGTGCCTTTTTAAGCAATGCTAATATAGCAAAAGCGACTGCCTTTGCTGGAACTACTTCCTTTTGTGATGGTTTGAGTTTAGCAGCAGCAACTGATATTTTTGAGGAAGCAACTTTATCATCATCGGAATTATCGTCTTTTGTTCCTCCACCTGCATTTGCAAATTGAGCCGCTTTTTTATCAATAGCACTCAAAGGTATCGCTTTGTCTGCCGGTTTACCAAAAATTTCATCGTCTTCAAACAGTCTTCTCTTTTTGTTAGTCTGTTTCATAATATTTTCCCATTATTACTCAAAATATAAAATATAAAAAAGAGTGATCTACTTGAACACCCATAAATAAATATGTTTCAAAATAAAAAAGGAGTGAGAAAAAATCTCACTCCTTTATTTGTCACCAACCATCTAAGATTAGATGTCACCTAAAGAATCGATTTGAATCAAACCGTAGAATTCAGGACGAACAATTTTCTTAGCGTAGCGAGTCATCACGCCTTTTCTTGGTGTGAAGTTGGTTGGATCATATACCAATGGTGTCATTACAAGTGGAATGTAAGGAGCATAAACCGCACCTGTTTCCAAGAATTGTGAACCACGGAAACCTACAAGAACTTGATTTTCAAGCATATATGGGTTCTTGTAAACTGTGATACGACCATTTAATTGACCAACTTTTTGTACACCCATTGCGAATTTCATACCTTCACCATCAACTGCATAGCCAGGCATTGATTCAAGTATTGTAGCAACTTGTGGAGAACATACGAGGAAGTTTGCACCGCCACGAAGTGTTTTCTGATGAATTGTGTTAGATACTTTTTGAATCTTTGTGCCAAGTGTTTGGAACCAAGTTTGTTGGTTAAACGCAGAAGCAGCAGCTTGGTTTGTAGCATAATCACCGAATGTGTTTGTAGCACCATCAAATGTGCGACCAATGCGAGCAGACCATTTTTCTGTTGTTTGTGCATTCTTAATCAACATATCAAGAATTTCCAAATCAATTTCTTGTGAAATGTATTCAGACAACATAGATGTCAATTCTGCTTCAGCATCGATTGAGTGATATGCATTCAAATCTTGTGCGAATTCAGGTGTCCAAACGGCTTTCAACTTACGTGTTTTAGCAACGATTGATTCTGAACGCAATTCAAGATTGATTTCTGGAATCGCTGTTGTGTCAGCCAATGCAGAACCTGCTGTATCTTCAAAGTCACCACGAGAAGTTGCAGTAGGTTGTTTTTCATAAGAAATAACAGCATTTACTGGAACTGCAGAAGCAGAAACAACAAATGTAATTTGTGAATTAGCTGTATTTGCAGTTGTGTATTGTGGGAAGTAACCCAAAATACCTGAACCAGAAATCTTGAAAGCACGGATTGCTTCTGTATCGTGAGTTGTCATAGATGCAGAAGAAACTGTTACTGTAAAGATTTTACCACCTGCAAGAGATGCAGAGTAAGCATTTTGGAATTCTGTATCATACTGATATGTTGCTGGTGTACTGTGAGAAACTGAACCAGTTGCACAGTTAGTAGCATCAACAGTTGCAGAAGTTACACTCAATGTGCCTGTTGTTGCTTCATTGATTGAGTAACCAAAACGACCTGCACCATAAAGACCGCCTGAAGGATCAGCGTCTTTTGCATCTTTACCAGTCACACCGAATACAGAATCATTTTGTGAATCTTTACCTGCACCAGTTGTGAAACCAGGTTGTGCTGTACCATATTTGAAATCCAAGAAGAACACAAGACCAGAAGGCAAGTTCATTGGTTGAACAGAAACAAAATCTTTCGCAGCAATTTCAGAGAAAATACGGCGAACCAATGGAAGTGCAACACCAGCCCATTCTTCTGAACCAGCTGCTGTACCTGTTCTGTTTGATTCTTCGATAAGTTGTTTTGCTTGGTTTTCGAGAAGGATTGCGATTGAGTTCTTCTCATACTCATTGTTCAAGTTATCAAGAAGACCTGTCTTTGACCATTTGTTGACAACTTGACGGTTTTCTTTGATAAGTGCTTTGTGGGGATTCCCAGAAGCATTTAAAATTGATTGTATACTCATTGTTTTTTTTTCCTTAAAAAATTATTTCAAACCTGCTAATTTGCGTAAACGATTTGCCATGTCATTACCTTCATTCAAGATTGGTTTTGATGGGCGTGTGCTTGCTACTGGCTTACTAGCAAATGATTCTTTGAGTTGACGAACATTCGTTGACTTAAAGGATTCTGCAAGTGTAGCAAATACTAACTTAACTTCACGAAGACTTGACGCACGGTCAAAGTTTTCGATTACAGTCATTTTTTGTTTTTCAGAAAGCGAATGCTTACGGAATAACTTGTTAGAGAAAAGTAATTTTGAATTCAAAAGATTAACTTCATTGATTTTTGAACGAAGGAAAGTGATAACTGCATACGCTTCACGTAGTTTAGCTTCTGCAACTTCTTTTTCTTTCTCTTCTTCGGCTTCTTCAACCTTTTCGTCTTCTTCTTCCTCACGGAGAGCACGAAGAACTTCTTTGATGTCTACTTCTTCTTCATCTTCACCTTCTTCAACAGGTGCTTCTTCAGCCTTTTCACCTTCTTCTTCTTCACGAAGAGCGCGAAGAATTTCTTGGATTTCAGCAACTTCTTCTGAATCTTCATCTTCTTCTTCAACAAGTTGAATAAGTTTTTCGGATTTCATTTCTGTGCTGTCATCTGATGCAGCTGCAGAAGGTTTTTTGTTGTCACCGGTTCCGATTTCAGATGAATCCAATTCTTCTTCTAATTGACGGATTATTTCCATCAAATCTTCATCCATTGGTTCTTCTTCATCTTCACCTTCTTCAACAGGTTCTTCTTCATCGTCACCTTCTTCTACTGGCGCTTCTTCGTCTTCAGCTTCGGACATGGAACCTGGTTCTTCTTCAAACCAATCGTTTCCGTATTCTTCCTCAACAGGTGCTGATTCCTCTTCACCTTCACCTTCGCCTTCTTCAACCGGTTCTTCGGCTTCGGCTTCTTCGGCGAGTTTTTTAGAGAGCATAGACTGCAAACGAGGAGTGAATGCTTCTTCCAAAGCGAGTTTTGCGTTTGCTAATGCAACTTCCTTAACGGCCTTTGCATCGGCAATAGCTTCTTTCAATAAATCATTCATAAAAATCTCCAACTATTTTTAGTGTTATTTGTAACACCAATCAGAATAAAATAATATATGACTCTATAAAAGTGATAGAGTATTCAGCAATTATAACTATGTGTTAATTTATTTTTTTTCAATTTTTTTTGTAGTTTTTTCGGAAGGACCATAACTAAAAATGTATTTTACATCATTTTCAGTATAAATATATCTTTTATCCCTATCCTTTGTATCTATTTTCTTTTCTTTACTCTTATCATCGGGCATAATCTTGCTCCACTAATACTTTGTAAATATTTCTTTTATCATTAAACCCTTGAATAGTATATCTACAATTTCTTGGTAAAGTAACTTCAACTTCATGGCAATAATCATTTGAATGACATGGTAAAGTTAATACAGACGTTCCAGCAGGAATTAAAAACTCAAAAAGAGGTAATCTTTTTTTATCACCACCTTCACATATAAGTGGATTCAATGATGTAGTTACAAATGTTTTATCTACCCATTGACCCGCATCTATAAACATTTGAAGAACATCTTTATTTTCAACTGAACGATATGTCACTATGTTATAGTCGAGTCTTTGCATTTGTTCCGTAAATGCATAATCTAAACTACGAATTGTAAATGCATTCATTGCACTATTAAAAATCTTTTCTCTCTTATCGCCTTCTTTTGGTTTACCCAACTTAAATTGTTTTTCAATTTCTTTGGATGACATAAGTTCGTTAGCAAATCTTATGATATTATTTATACGACCAGAGTTCAAATAATAATGTTTAAGTGCGGTTGTTGTTTCCTTGTCCAATTCTTTTTTGCTTATTATAGTATGTTTTGATACTGAAATAGTCTCTATTTTTTTATAGAGTTTTTTCAAATCTTTTTTCTTACCAACCGATACGTCATACATATCCAATATTTCTTCATAATCAAAATTAAGTAATCTGTCTTGTGAGTCTGGATAGATTCCAGTTGTCTTTTTACTTAATTTTTCTACCTCTATTGGTTTAAGAAAACCAACGGTTTTTAGTCCTGTTTTTTCCTCATTGGGTTCTTTTTCAGGTTCCTTTGGCTCTTCTTTTTTATCATCTTTCTTTTTTTCTTTTTCATCAGATTTTTCTTTTGATTTATCATCTAATTTTTCTTCCGGTGCTTCTTCGGATGGTTTTTCTTCTTTCTCCTCCGGCTTTTCATCCTTTGGTTCTTCTTTCTTTTCCTCTGGTTTTTCCTCTGGTTTTTCTGCCGGAGTTTCAGCAGGAGTTTCAGCAGGAGTCTCTGCCGGTTCTTCTTCCTCCTTAGTTGTTTCCTTTGGCGAAGATTTACTGTGTTTTGAAGGATCGAAACTATCTTTATTTATGTAATAAGATTTACCACTATCTTTATTAACAACAAGCATTTTATCAGGATCCTGACTTGCAGGTTTTTCATCATCCTCATATAAAGACAATAACCTTTCTTTATTTTCAATAACTTTCCGCAATTCTTCACGGATAAGTTTTTTAATATTAAGAAAGGTCATCTATATTTCTCCAATGCTTAAATGTTTTCACTATCAATTTTTCTTTGGCGTCTAATTGCCGCATTTCTCTTTTCTGATTTTTTCTTCGATGGTTTAATATATTCCATACGTTTTTTATATTCTTCAAGAATACCAGCTTCTTTAACCTTACGTTTAAAAATTTTAATCATGGTATCTACATTCATACCATTCACCTTCACTTTTACATGGGCGGGTTTAGAGTTAGTGTACACTCTGTCTGTCATAACCTTTGTTCCTTATTGTTTATTGATTATCTTTTATTTCATAGAATCTACCAAGTTGTTTACCTATATTTTCATAGATAGATTCAAGATTTCTTTGTAATTTAACAATCTTTTCGGATAATTTTTGAAATTCACCAATAGATTCTTTTAATTGTTTAGAGTTTCTTCTGTGTGACACACCCTCAAACCAATCACCAGATTCTTCAACCATATTTTTAGTTGCAAATTCTACCATTCTTTTAATCTCAGATACCACTTCTGGTAATTGTTTAGAACGATGAACTACTGAACGATACTCATTGTATCGAGATATTGCTTCAATATATTGTTGTTTTTGTTCCGATGTTAATACTTTTGTATTGAACTTCTCAGACATTACTTCTTCAACTGCATCCGAAACAAGTTTGTTTATTTCTTCTCTTGTCATTGTTGTTTTTGTTTCACCGACTTTTTTTGGAAGACCTTTGTGTTTAGTTCCGGCATATTTTTCAAGTTCTTTTGTAGACATAGAACTTGCTAATTTTTTCACAGATTTACTAACTTTGGAATCAGGCACATCACCCCTTTTGTATGCAAGTGCAAGTCCCATAATTTTTTGTTGTTGTTGTGAAAGTGCAGGCATTTTTATCTCCCTTCAAATATACACTCACAGACATTACCTATTTCACAAATAATGTTTGTTATGTTATTATGTATTCTATTTAATTTAGGATCAATCTTTGCAATAGTTTCTAAACTAACACCTTCTCGTATCAAACCTTCACTCATTCCGTCTGGATACATAAATGCACCATGTGTTGATGGGTTTGAAACAAAATCCCAACACAACAATTCAAAATCATCTTGAACTTCTACCGTTCCTTCACTTATTTCTTCAACAGAACCCAACCCTCTTGATGATATTCCAAGACGAATACCGGCACCAAGAAGTTGTTTTAGAATATTTCCAGATGGTGTTGGTAGAATTTCAACAGTCCCAACAACATCATTATCTTTCCAATCAACACCGAGAACATTGTGAGAAACATTACGAAGATTTATTACAGATGAATCTGGATGGTCAAGTTCACCAAGAGCACGATTCTCTTTTATATTTGTTGATGCATATTTCTTTACCTCACGCATCAAAATCTTTTTTGGATAAACTCTACCGTTTTGATTTTTTGCTTCGGCTCTCTGTAATACTCCTGAGACTATAACTTTACCGTCATTCTTTTTTTCAGATTCTGCAATCATTCTTGGATTTACACTAAAAAGTATAGTATCTACGAGTAGTTGTTTCATATTATGCACCTAATTCGTGTATTTTTTTACTAATTCTATTTATTCTTTCTGCTATCTTAACAAGACGAGCACGAGATTCATGCCAAAGAGTTCTTTGGTCAACAGCCATTTCAGTTTTTAATCGTGAAGCGTGTTCTACTACTCTTTCAACTTCATACATGATTCTGTTTATATTTTTAATCGAATCATTTATTTTTCTGTTTGTTGAACGAGTTTCATCTTTACGAAATTCTTTATATGATGCCTCATTTAAAGCAACCATAGCTTGTTTGTATACGGATTCAAAGTTCTTACCCTTTCCTTTTGGAACAACAGTATATCCTTGATTCTTTGCAGCTTCTTCACTATGTTCTTCAAAATCATCTTCACTAGGTGCAAATGCCTTTGGAGTTTGATACCCTGCAACCATACCAGTTACACTCGTTTCATCCAAACCAAGTTCTTCATTGAATTTTTGATACTCTTCTGATTCTTTTAATTTTTGTATGAAGGATTCTACATTCATATATCACCTAATCACTTGATTACGGACTAATGCGTACACAGTACCACTATCTACCTTAACACCACTCAATGATAGTTCATGCACAGTTTGTGTTGTTGCTAGTGTAGCAAGTGCGACTGTCCCACCACCAGATAACGATGCTGTTCCCGTAGTACTCGTTGCTACAATAAGCCCACCAACACCAAAATTAGAGCTAGTAAATGCAGTTGTACCAGTTGTACAAGTGATTGATTTAAACCATTTTCCAGGATGACCTTTTCTGTCAAAATCATTTGCCTGTGATGCTGGATAACTATTTGGATTTACTTCATTAAATGTTGTTGGCATTATTTACTCCATGATAAATCATCTATTAAACTATAATAACGAAGAAGTGCTGAAATATGATTCTCCTCTACTTTTTTAATAGTATCATATTCATCTAAAAGACCAACAACTTCTTGTAATTTTATTTTCAAACCTTTATCCTTTACTCTATGCATATTTTTAGTAAATACTTTTTTAAGAGTTACCGCTTCGGTTTGAATAAGTGATTTTAAATTATTAGTATTGCTCACATTTCCAATATATTCTCTCAATATTGTTTTTTGTGATTCGTTTAACCCACCATACTTTTCATTAAATCTTTCTACCATATACTTGTATGCAAGTAATCTAACTTCTTTTGGCTCACGAGAAACAGCAATATCTTCTGTTAATACGGAATTATTCGGTTTTGAAGTTATTGTTTCAAGTATAGTAATTCTTGACTTGGTAAGTTCAACTGGATTGTCCAAATCATTATATTCAAAAATCTTGTATATGGATGCAAGAAGTTTGTAATTTTGAACTTTTGTTTGAAAAAATGAATCAGTATCAAAGTTCTCTCTGATTGATTTTATTAACTGATACTTTTCTTCATACAGTTTGTGTTTGTTTAATCCGCGTCTTGCCTTTAATGCTGCATCTATAAGCATATTTGCCTTTGTGTCTGATTTTAATTTTTCATCACAAAGAGTTTTATACAAATTATACTCTTTTATCAACTCACTACCTTTTGAAAAATGTTTTTTCAAAATACCAATAGAGATTGATTCTTTTGATGCTAAAATATCGGATGTTATTTGACGCGTTAATAATTCAAACAACATTGCAGTATTTTTGAATTTTGAATGTTTGATTTTCTTCATCATTTCCTACTTATATTGTTTTATTCACTACATAGAATAAATATAGAAAAAATTACAATTCATCTAATAAATTGTTTTCATCCAACAAATTTGGTTCAATTTCTTGTTTAACCGAAGGTTTTAGACTTTCTGATATTATTCTTTTGGTCTTAACCTTTATACCAGACATACTACCCAACAATTTCTCAATATCTTTGTTCTCAAGTGATAATAGAGAACCTATTTTGGATTCAGTCTTTGGTGAGTTGTTTACCTTTAATGTATTACCAACATCTTTTCTTCCAATAGGATCTCTACCAAACGGACTATTATCTGTTCCATAATGCAAATTCTTAGCAGGTCTACCTGCACCTGGCCATCCACCTTCTGGAACTTCTACATCATTTATTACTTTTCCACCACCACGAACTTGCATACTTGCAATATCATGTGGTGTTCCAAATGATTCCTTAGTTATTGCCGGATCATTACCTTCGTTTTCAATTTGTTTCTGACGGAAGGCGTGTTTAATATCTTCAAGAACTTCATTCTTTTCAAACTCTGCCTCATCTTCGGAAAGATTGAATATGTTTGAATAAATATACTTCATTGAAAATAGTTTCTTTTCTATTAGTGAACCAGCTAAATCCACCTTTTCCTTCATAAGAGCAACTTTTTCTTGTTCATATATGATTGAAGGACCAGTAAGACCAAGTTCAAAATTCACCAAGTCAGCATTTTCATATCCTTGTGAATAAAGATGAACAATCGCAATCTTTGTTAATTCAGAAACAACTATTCTCTGAACTCTTTCTATTGTTCTGGCAAAACGAATATCAAGGGCAGCAAGTGTTGCCTTTCCTTCAATACTTTCATCATAGCCCAAATAAGGTTTTGGAACTTTAAGAGCAGCAAACATTTTACTTTTTAGATACTCAATATCTTCTATTGCCTGATATTGTAAACCAGCAAGAGTTTCTATTTGAGTTCCAGATTGACCACCACGAACTGGAAGATAAAAGTCTTCTAATAGATTTTGCATATTGAAACGAAGATTGTAATCACCTGTTTGTTCATTTATAACAGGAGTTTTTTTCATACGGTTCATAAGGTTGTTCATATATTGGTCTACTTCTGCCGGTGGTATGTTACCAATATCAACTTTGAATATTCTTTTTTCAGGTGCTCTCATAATACGATGTATCAACATCGCATCTTCCATGAGAACTAATTGTTTGTAAAGTTTACGAGCACCTTCCAACATCGATTTACCATAAGGAAGATAATTCGTATCACCGAGTAAACGGAAGTGAGCTATTTCATAGTTTTGAAATTCACCTTTACCGAGAGGTCCTTCGTAGACAAACTTTGTCATATAGATATGTTCTGGATCAGTTCCTTCATCTCTCTGCATTTCATACGGAGAAAATGGAACTGCATTTGTTATACCCAAGTTTTCTTTAACATCGAGATACAAATAAAAATCACCATACTTGCAAAGATTACGAATCCAAGGCCATAGGTTATATTCTATATTAAGAACATCATAAAAAAGATTTTTAAGAATTTTACGAATGTTATCATTATCAGTTTTAATTGTTAAAACATCACCTTGATCATTTTTCAATGTACTTTCGTCTGCATAAATGTCAAGAGCCGATGATATGATTGCATCGGTGTCCATTGCCTCATAATCGGTGTATAAATCTATTTTTGTTGCTGAGAATGAATTATATTGATTGTATACTGATATTGGGGTTCCACG
>Ga0049081_10000544_pt1 | contig 14509 bp, 17 predicted proteins | sample GreLakmeER78MSRF_FD_66717 | JGI IMG/M metagenome (GOLD analysis project Ga0049081, IMG submission 66717) | Freshwater lentic microbial communities from great Laurentian Lakes, MI, USA - Great Lakes metaG ER78MSRF | ecosystem: Environmental > Aquatic > Freshwater > Lake | place: Great Lakes...
GCCTCCCTTGTCTTTGATCGACTTGTTAAGTTCCGCCTGCCATTCCTGTAAAGCCTTCTTGTTCTCATCGATCGCATTCTTCGCGTCCTTCGCGCCCTTGGTATCGGCGGAAGTTTTGATATTAATCTTGATGTCTTTGTCAGAGGCCATGGTGAAAGTTTGCTAGTGAAAAGTAATTAGGCTTCTGGCTCTAATTCTGGTTCAACTTCTGGAATCGGCGGCGCGACATACTTAACCGTGCCGTCTGGTTGAATCTGGAATACGGTCAAATCAGGAGCTGGAATGTTCGTGGTTGGATTGATCGCAGAAACCGCTTGAAACATCGCGGAATAGGAAGTTAGTGCCTTGGTTCCATTCGCGCCGAAAGCGTCTAGGATGGCTTGCTGCTCGCCGTCTGTATTGGCCTTAGCGTGGATGTTTTTAAGCATCGACTGAACGTGGTTAAGTAGTTCATTCTGGCTCGCGTCGATCTCCTCCGCGATTCGTTGGGCGTTTGTTTTTGGGATTAAAGTGGTCATAAAATTATGGGTTGACGCTTACTCCTAGTGTCACTTTTTGCGTTGATAGTGACATGTTGGTCGGGCTCGCTGCGACTCCAGTCGGCGCAACCACGGAGGCAGAAATGAATTGCTGTCCCCATCTTGGCGAAGTCGGCACTCCGCTTTGTGTGATTTGCAAAGTTGGAACAGATGGCATTCCGCGGTTGAAAAATAAACCTTAACATTGCCAGCGGCATCTGATCCGACGACTAAGGAAAATTGATTCTCATAGGTAGCCGGGAATATTTCTTGCGCATTGCAAGAAATCATCGCGAGGAATAGAAGTGCGAGGATGTATTTTGTTTTCATGTTTTTTGGATTAGAGGCTTAGCGGGAAAGTCCTTGCTGGATGAATGAATAAAAATCGATTTCTATATATTTTTGAGATGTTGTCCGTGAAAGAATCAAGAAGTATGGAAGGTAATTAGAATTGCTATTAACGTGTGAAACAGTCGTCCATGCTCCGCTATCAATTTTCATTTGTATAACTCCCGTTGATAGCGAACGAATCCCAAATTTATGAAATAAGGTATCCACCGCAACGCCAGAACTAAGCGAGAAATTATTGGCGTCATTCGCGGCAAAATCCGTGTTGGTGTTTTTGCTGTAAAACATGAAATTAGTATCTCTCGCGGAAGAATATCGAACACCAAAAGACTGCGCCCCATAGGATCCATAAAGTCCGACATTCCCGCCGTTGAGCGTGAAACCCACAATCATATCGCAATCCGTCGTTTGCTCTAGTCTAGCGATAAAAGTCGCCTCCCAGTTGGTTTGGGCTATTAGCTGATTCAAATAGCCTTTATAAATACAGGCTCCTTTTAAATTATCAGTGCCAGAGGAAATCCTCAATAGACCCATATATGGATGTGCTCCAGTGGGTGTTGATGTGGTAGCTGCCGTCCCTTCTAATTCTCGGTACCAGTTCATTTCGCCATAGCCTGTATTGGGGGCGTGGAAGTCGTCACGGTAGCTTATAATGCTCGGCGAAACATCGTCAAATCTTGAAAGCTCCCTAGTCATTGCGCTAGTCGCGTTCGTGGCGTCTTGGCCTGTTAGTTCGGTTTGACCAGAAAAGGTCTTCGCTCCTGCTACTGTCTGGTTGCCTGTTAGAGCGACATAAAGCGTATCGAAATAAGTCTTAGCCGTTGCCTTGAGGTTAGCCCAAGTTAGCTTTTTTAGCCCGAACGAAGCCGCGCTGTCGATTAATGGAATCTCGTCAGCGTCAACTGGCGTGGCTTTGCTGGTTGCGGCGGTGATCTTTGCGGCTAATCCCGCTGCGGTCGGGACGCGCTCGTCGGATAGGCGTGAATCATTCCCTTGGCAAAATGTATTTGCGCTAGTCCCAAACGATCCCGTCGTTAATACGCCGCTCGTTGTCGTTATAACTGGAAGGTTTGAAGTGCTTCCGATTGCTCCTACGTTCGTGATATTGCCGTGGGTGTGGCTTAGTGGGGTGCGGGAATCGGTTAAGCGTGAATCATTGCCAGCGGCTACCGTTCCAGCGCCAGTGCCGGTATTCTTAAAGGCAGCGTCTCCAAGCTCATCAGCGGTCAACGTGGCCTTCTCCCATACTGCCGCGCCGTTGGTGGCGTCAAAGCAAAGGTATGCTTCCTGAGCGGTCAGATCATACCATTTCGAGCCGACTGAGTAACCATAAGTGATGTCATCATTGACGTTCGGCGCAACTGTCGCGTTCAACTTGTTTTTCGCGGCCAATACCTCGATCCCGTTAACGAATAGCTTAGTCGCCGTCATCGAAATAGGCGTTGCCGTGCCGTCGCCTTTGTAGAGAATTACGGGAGTCCCGCCGTCCGCTGGTAACGCGCCTTGAACGCCGAAATGAGCGAGCCATTTGTAAGTGTCGTCCACTCCGCCCGGTGTAAGTCCTGTTAGGTCTGCAGCCATGATTTTTTATCCTAGATTTTCCCACTCGTAATTGATTTCGCCCCACGTTTGGCCGGGAATGTAAACTCCCGCGTCGCTTGCTATTTTCCCGCCGATTATCTCCACGGTTTGCCTCGTCAGCCGCGCTTCTTGGCTTGCTGGCCAGCTTTGAATCGCCGCGTCTGGAATCCGCCAGTTTCTCCCGTCTTCTAAACTGATGAGAATATCAGCGGTAGATTTCGGAAGTGCTACGATGTCACTCAGTAGCGTGGCGAATCCTTCGACAACGCTCGTTTCGACATTGCACTTGATGAAGTTGAGCGAGGTTTTTTCATTACCTCTTGCAAACGCCTTGATGCCTGCCGCCCGAACGAATCCTTGAACTTGAACCATTTGGTCGCCATTGATCGCCAACGGCTCCCAAAGGTCATCATTATAGTCGAGAAGAACTAGAGCGATGCCGTCAGGGTCGTAGGTGATGCGAGCGAATGATCCGAAGAGTTCCATTTCAGCGGATTAGCTCAAGTTTGAGAGAGTTCCTTCATTAAGTACGTTGCCAAGGACTCGCGCCATCAATGTGTGCGGGTTGAGGTTTTCGGCGAATTGGAAGGAATCCATGGTGAGCGATACCCATGTGTCGGAAGTGTCGATGAGATCGCCGTCCTGCTCGTATGCCTCACGGTGGAGCCATCCTTCAATCGCCTCGCTGCGGCTGTTCGGAACGTATGCGCCGGCAGTCACTCCATCAGCGTTTGACAGGAGCTCAAATTCAAGCTCGCCGAATTGTTGGATCGCGAAGGCGTGAACGAGTTTCGAGTCCAGGATGAATTCCTTGCGGTCTTCATATTTGCCTCCGCCTGTGACGGGTGCGCGGCGGGTGACTTTGGTTTGTTCGATCTGAGGCTCCCATTGCTCAATCGAGCCGAGTTGAGTCCAGTCAGCCTCGGTAGAGGCGAAGACAGGGAGAGCGGTGGAAACGACGGGCGAAGCGCCAACGGTTGAGCCTTCGCGCGCGAACCAAGCGTGTGATCCAATGATGATGTCTTTCATATTATTTTAAGGGTGTGTTTTGAGGTTGTGAGAGTGATTCAGTTAACTTTGACGAGTTGGACTTCGCCGGATGAGACGCGGAGAGATGCTTCATCGAAATCCATCGCTTCGATCTTGTGACCGGGAGCGCAAGTAAAATTTCCGTATCGGATAACTTTCAAGGCGATCACTTGCGCGGTCTTGTTGACGGCTGGCTTTGCTGCTTTCGGTGCTATTTCTGTGGCGGGTGCGGTTTCTTCTAACATGATGATGATGATGGTGGTGGTTTGTTGTTAAACGTCGCCTGTGACGGCTTGTAGGGACGAGAGGGGCGAAGTGAAAATGATCTGCGCGATGTCAAACTCGTTTTCGTCTCGGAAAGTGATGTCGCCCGATTTCAGCTTCATTCGCGTGTTGGATTTCAGCGTTGTGGGCCACCAATTATTCAGCGCGGCTTCAATCTCTGCCAGCAGATCGTCAGCGTCCTTTGTGTCCGATGCAGTGAGCAATGGCACGGTGAAAAGCGAGACGGTGAAATTGCCCTCATAGAAGCTAGCGTCGGCCTTGCTGGTATTCTTCGCGCTGATTAAACGAATGACGACGCAGCGGCCTTTCGACTTCGCCATGCGTTGCTCAAACTGGCTCTCGATGTCATGCCGGCGATACACGATCACGCGATCAGCCAACTCGGGGATTTGATCCTCGAGCCGTGCTTTCATAGTGTTTGCTAGTGTGCGGAGTCGTGACATGAATTAGAAATCTAGTAAATCTGCGCCGCCGTAAGACGATGAGGCGGCAGCTGCGACAGGATCGTCAGCGAACGCTTGAGAAGACATAGTGCGGAGATCGGCGAGCATCTTTTCGGCTGCTTTCTGTTCCTCGCGCCTTGGATCGGTCATGCCCTCGGAAACTGGGCTTAAGCCGATGAGAGAATTTCTCCCAATCACAGCGGCGTAATAAATGCAGAAATCAGGCAGAGTTCCAGCGGCTCCCATTTGGGTCGTTGCTGGGTTCGATCGGATCGCGCCTCGAAACATTGCGAGAACTTGCGCGACAATTACCGCCATGCGGTCAATCGGTGTCACGTCGTCTTCGGTTGCGGTTGCTTCATAAACCTCAAGCTCCCGCGCACTCATGCGAGCTTTTACATCACCGGCGGTAAAGGTTATCCAAGGCACGATTAGAATCATGCGGTGATTGTTTTCTAGCCGCTATCTTCGGGAGTGGCCCCCGTGTGCAATGAATGGAAAAGCCGCCGTCCCACTGGCAGGAACGGCGGCTTGAGCTAACGACAAACTGAACGGATCAGACAGTGGTGATTGTGAGGCGAGCGGCGCAAGCAGCGTTGTTGACGTATGCTGCCTCAGTCCATTCGGTGATGACTTTTTCGCCGAAGTCTTTCTGAAGGACGCGAACGCCGCCGAAAGGGTTCGCGGATACGCGGAACGTCTTAAACGCGGATGCGTCGAAGGTGTTTGCGCTTTCCTCTGCGAAATACAGCCAAACCTCAGTTCCAAGCGCTTTCGACTTAGTAGAAGTGCCGTTCATCGGAGTGTCTTTGATGGCGGTCGAAACCATGCACTTCGCGTTCGGGTTGAGGAAGAGACTGCCAATATCATCAATTGAAGGATTGATCTTCTGTGTCCCAGGGTAACGAGCAATCACTTTGCTGTGATTTTTGAAGATCGACCATGCGCCAAGGTTGAAAACGACGCGGTTAGGAATGAGGCCGGTCGCGTTGGCGATGGTTTCCATGTAAGCGTCGATGTCAGCAACTGGATCATCCGATGCGCCCCAAACTTCGGCAGAGGCAGCGACGCCAGCGCGAAGGACGGTCAGAGTCTCATTCAGGCGGCTGTTGCCAGCTTGAGATACGAGGTTTTGAACGCGAGCCTCACGGAGCAAACGAGAACCTTCACCGGTGGTGGCATGGTCAAGTTCGTGAGTGTCGATGATGTCATGCAAAGCATAAGGGTTGAGGCTGATCGAAAGGCGCTCGCCATCGGTTTGAACGGCTGTGGAATCGCCACCGATTGCGCGTTTTGCGTTAGGCACTTGGAAGCCGGAACGCTTGGCGTAGTCAATGATGGTGAATTGTGCCGCGCCGGTTGTGACGATGGGAGCGAGGAAGTCAGCCAAAGGCGAAGAGGTCGATTGAAAGAGTCCCTTTGCGAATTGGTTTAGTGTGGAGATGTTTGCAGGAGTAGCCATGATCTTATGGAGTTAAGGTGTGAATTTTTGGGTTAAAATTAAGGAAGGATGATGTATGACGGAGAAAGAACGGCTTTGATTAGCTGTCCCGCGATGGTGGAAGCCTCAAGAGCAACCGCGAACACTTTATGCGTTGCGGTCGTGGACTTGTTGCACTGGCCGGAAGCGGCTGGAACGAGGTTGTCGCCGATAGCGATACCTGATGCAGAAACTTCTACGAAGACGATTGCGCCGGAACCGGAAGGGGCGACGCTGACGATTCCACTTGCTTCGCAGTCGTTAATAACCACGCCGAGTGTTACTTCGGTGGCTGCGGTGGTGACGATAGTCGTTCCCGCGGAGACTTTGACGATTTTTCCACGGGTTACAGCGACCGCGCCGTTCGTGAACGGGAGGATTGGAATTTCATTTGCTAGGGTGCTCATATTTTTTAGGTGTGTGAGATTTGTTTTGGTTTGGGATTATGCGAATGCTTGAGGATCGATTTCGGCGGCGCGTTCCCAGACGATCTGGAAGCCGGCGGATTCGCCTAGCTCGGTGCGAGCAGATGTGAGAGCGGCAGTAACGCGAGTTTCGCTGTCTTGGCCTGCTGCCGCGCCTGCTTTGACGATTGGATTGCCGAGTTCATCATTGAGCTTTGGAAGCTGAGCAAGAATTTCTTCAGCAAAGCTGTCACCTGCTGAAATCTTTTCGCGGAACTTGTCTTGCTTCTCGGTGTCTTTAGCGAGCAAGCGGCCATCTGTGACGGCTGCGCTCACAAGATCAGAGGCGCGTTGTTTGACGGCTTCGACTTCTTTCGCCTCGGCTGCTTCAACTTTAGTTTTGAGATCCTTGTTTTCAGTCTCAAGGCGATCTGCATCGGCTGCTTTTACTTTAAGATTTTCGATAGCTTTTACAGCTTCGGTTTCTGCATTTTCAGCGGCTGCGCTGATCGAGAGGGAGGCGTATACTAGTGTCATGTTTGTAGTGTTTGTTTGGTGTGATTCGCTGGCTGCAATAGCTCCGATGTCTCGGAATGCGGGTTCGGTGACTAATCCGCCGATTGGACCTTTTAGCGGTAAGCCGGTAGGGAATCCGTTGCTATCTACGTAAAATTCGGGCGAGAAATAGCGGACGTCGCGACCTTCTACTGCATCACGACCACTTTTCGACCAGTCCATCGCAGCCATGACGCCCTTCCCTTTTTCGTAACGGAAGGAAGTCGGGTAAGCAGATGCCGGGAACTTGCGGGTGTGCTCAAAGTCAGTCCAAGGCTTTACTGGGTCGCTCATGCGCTTCTGCAGGTCTTTATTGAGAGCGGCTGCGATTGCTTCGCCTTTGTCGGCTGGAATGTGAATCTGAATGCCGTTTTTGTTAGACAGCGGGAAAATCTTATGGCTTCCCTCTGGTAGGAATACGATTTCAGCAGGTGCTTCGCTGCTATTTCCGGAAAAGGAAATCGCAGTAACAAGGTTAGCTGATGTAACGAGTTGAAGCACGCTGTGAAATTGAGCAAGAAAACCTCACAATGTCATTCTGTGGGAGTGGCCCCCGTTAATCCATGACGATCCGATCTTCCTTTTCCCTGATTCTAGCAACGGCTTCGCGTGCATAATCGTCGGCGGTCTTGCTGCCTAGCGACTGGCGTTTCTGCTTCAATTCATCAAGCAATCGTTTCTTCACGTCGGGATTCATCGTCTTGACGCTCGCGCTCAACCCTTCGTTGAGTTCGGGAGGCTTTGCGGTTTCCTTCACGTCATCGACTTCCAGCCCTAACCGCTTCGCTTCTTCTCGGCTAACGTCCTGCTGTCCCATGCCTGATCTAAAGCCATACGGCTCCCATGACACCCCGAAGCCGCCGATCTGTGGGTCGTTTTGATACATCGCCCACCATCCTTCATCTGTTTTCAGCCTCACGTCGCCTTCATGCTCTGCGTGTCTCATGCGCTCGATGCCGACGTTGCGCTTGCGAATGAAGCGAGCAGCCGGAAAGCGGCGAAGAACGGCGGGTGTCATCCCTTGCTTCCAATTTCCGAACCCGTAGGCTTGCCGCACGTTCGTGTCAAAGATCAGGCGTAGGCGGCTTTCGCTTTTGATGTCTTGCAGGTCGTTTTGGTTCACCTCTGAGAATTCGCCCTCGCTCGCCATGCCTTCCTTGACCATGAAGACACGCATCGCCCGGACGAACTCGGCACGGCCACCGGCCCGAATAGCAATGCTTTCAACTCCGCTAGGCGAAACAACCTTTTCAGTAGTTCCTGCCATGTAGTCAAAAATGAAAGCCTGCGCTCGATCAAGAAAACGTGCGTTCTCAACCCGTGACGAAAAGAACGAGCGGAATTTTACCGCGTCTTCTTCGCTTGCCCACGATGTCGAATCCCATTCTTGCGGGTTCGGGTTCTTGTCGAGGATGAAGCGGATTGCGTCCTCGTATAGCATGGGCTGAGTAATCATAAGAGTTCAAGTTTATCAGTTAGGGCATCGAGCCAGCCTTTCGAGAATTCGTCAGCAAGTAATTCTTCGGGCGGTATCGCGTCCGGCATCGGCGGCATGGTGACGCTTTTCACAAGTGCATAAACGCCGCGCACTCCACCGTCATCGGTCTTTTCCATGAGCACATTCTTCCCCTTTGGCCGAAAGAGTTTCTTTCTGGCGTAAATCTCATAATCAGCAACGCGTCGGCCTTTCGCATCTGGAATCAGCGGAATAGTGAGCCATGAAACGCGCTTCGGTGTGATCGTTCCTCCATTCACCTTGAAAGCGTAGTAATCCGCATTGTTTCCGATCACTGCGCCGGATGGATCAGCGGTGCGAAATGACCAGCCAGCCGCTACTTTTGATCCGAACTCTCCGGACTTACCAAGTGAGCCTTGCATGTAGCGACCGCCCTTCCATCCCCCTCGCTGGCTGAATGCTAGGTGATACGTTTCCGCCCCTTCCCTCGCCTGTCTACCGCCGACCTCGTTGAGGTCAGTTAATCCGCTGCCCGTGAGCGAGTCGATCAAAGCGCCGATTTCTTCGGAAACCTTGCTGTCGATACTGACATCGATCTGAATCATTCTTCGTATCGTTTGACGCTTCCGGCGATCATGGCCGTTCCGATTGCTTTCTCGAAAGCATCTTGCAGGGCTTCGGTTTTGATCCGGTCGAATAGCTCAGGCATTTCTTTCTGAGCTTTGTCGAGCGCGGCCATGAAGTCTTCATCGGTGACGCTTTTGGACATTGCTAGGGCTGCGAGACGTTCAAAAGCTGGGCGGACAGGTGAGAGCCATTCGCGGGTGACTCCCGTTAGGCTCTCGAGCACGGAATCAGCGAGCATGTCCACGGTTTTGAGTTTATCTGATGCGGCAGCAGCCGCTTGAATTGCTTTCAGCTCGTCCTTAGTCTCGTCAGGTGGTGGCGTTCCTTTTTGTGTAACCTCTGGAGTCCTTACAGGGACGAGCTGAAAAAGTTTGTCGCCTTCCGCTGGGATAGGCACGCCGAGGTCCTCATAAACGAAAGCCTCTGACATCGGCAAGTTCATGCGGGTGAGAATTTCCATGCGCTCGGCCTTGGCTTTCTCATCTTTCACGATCTCACGCTTTACCCATATCTCCGGCGCGTCTTCACGTCCGGTGCCATAGTTGACGGCGATGATTGCGGGGATGAATTGATAAGTGAGAACGCGCCCGACGAAATCGCAAACTGCATCAATTCTCGCTTGCTTCGTGTCGGCGTGAACCTCTCCAAGCGCACGACTTCCGCTTCCATCTGTTCCGCTGGTCAGGGTTTGTCCAAGGATGAACGTATCGCACTGCTTGTCAGCTAGGTCGATAAGCTCGCGCTGCGGTAGGTTTCCTCCGCCTTTGGACGATTCCACTAGGTTTATCTTCGTTTTAGGTCGAGTGATGAGATAACCACGACTTCCGATGCCTGCGAGCATGCTGGCAACTGCGTTGTCATCTTTCGGGTCTGCTACTTCGGCGTGTCTCCATGGGATGCCGTAAAGCTGAGTGAAGTTCATAAACCACTTGAGACCATAGACGGCAGCGAGCCAGTAGGGAGCGAGAGCTCGGAGAGGTGCTGCGACTGAGGCGTGTCCGATGTGTCCTTTGTTGATCCCGATCAGGAAACGGTTGTCTGGGAAATCGACGTAGTTCCGGCTCCCCGTCAGTCCACTGGTGTCAAGCATCAGCCTGTCTTCGTTGTCGTCGCCGTGACGCATCGTGTCATAGGGATAGCCGTAGAAACGCGCAGGAACCGGCTTCGTGGCGCGTGGCTTCCACATTCCGTCTTTATCCTTGCTCCAAAGAATTTCTTCTACCCCATGTCCGATGAAATAGCTCATCGCGAACGTGGAGATCATCTCTTCCAGGTTGTTTTCGCCGCGCTTAACGTCCGGCTTCATTCTCCATACGATTTCCTCGATCTCCTTCGCGAGTATTTCTGACTCTGGCGTTGGATCGTCGCCACGAATAGCAAACGGCATTACCTTCCACGGCGAGTTAGCGACCGCTCTTGCAATTTCTCCGATGTTCGATTGCAGCTTCGGCCATGAGTCAATCATAGCCGTAAAGAGAAGATGCTGATAGTGAAGATCGCCATTCAAAGCAGCGGCAAGCGTTTGCTTTACGTCGCCCGGTAACTGCTCGCGCTCGAAAAACTCAAGCATTCTGTCCCTCGCCATCGGTAGATTGATCGACTGAGAGAGCGAATCATTGCGATCTGATGCCGCCGTCACTAATTCTTCACCGCTTGGCGTGAATGCTGACTTAACGAAATCTAAGATTTTTCCCATGCGCTGAGATTGCCAGCGTCTCTCGCGTGTGTCGCCGTGTGAGAGTGGCCCCCGTTGTTTAGCGGTGACGCCAATGACAGACCTCTACGCCGCAGCCCTTGGACAGTCGGTCAATATCTTTGCGAAAATGTTCGATCAATGCGTCTTGTGCGTCGAGGCGGGATTGCAAGTTGCGCCAGATGATACCGGCGAGCGTTGCTATTACTCCTGAGAGAGAAATTAGAGTGGCGAGAATCCAAGAGACGGGAATTTCCATGAGTAATCTTTAGTGAGTGGTTAAGCGTTTAGCAGTACTTCCGCTATTGCGTTGCAAGCGGATAGCCTTAAATCAGGATCAATCATTTTCGCTCTGTCCGATGCGTTGTCGATGAATCCGATTTCAAGTAAGAAGCACGGCTGAAATGACATGATGGCGAGGGTGCTGTGCTGACTCTCGCTTTCCGTCTTCGCGCCTCGGTTCCTTGTCCCTAGCGCACCGCATACAGCAGAAGTGATTTTTGCAGCTTTTGTCTTGTAATTTGTCCCTCGGTAAAATGTCTCTGTTCCGCTGGCTTTTCCGTCCGATGCGTTGCAATGAAGCGATAACATTATGTCGCCGTGATAATCTTTGGCTATCTTGGCTCTTTCGCTGATGGACGCTGAATCGGAATGGCTGATGCGGGTTCGGACTACTCGTTTGCCTCTATTCAGTAAAACTTCCCGCAATTCGTTTGCCCATTCCATGACAATATCAGCTTCGGTTATTCCGCCAGATACCGCACCCGTGTCGAACACGCCTTGCTTGCGATTGCTCATTCCGTGGCCGGGGTCTAGTATGATGATCTTTTGCATGACTATTCGGGAATCGGGATTGCTTTTGGTATTAGGTGAAATTCATCTTCAATGATGCGCAAGGCGCTATTGAGCGCGATAGGTGCTTTGAAGATCCCGCTGTGGCCTAGCCCGTGATGATTGATCGACTCATAAGAATGATTACGATAACGCTTTTCGTGGAGGGAGGGATGGGTGGCTTTGTAACCTAGCTTTCCCATTTCCCCCCAGGGATGAAAAGCTAACCAGCGCGAGAGCCAGACGATTTTGTCGCTCTCCGTGTGGAAAACGAGGCACTTGCTAACGGTTGGAGAGAGAGCCGTGTCGCAGTCGAGTGCTGGGTTGAAATACACGCAAGAAACCTTGGCTTTATACAATGATGAAAGCTCATGCAATGCTTGATCGATGAGGTTGCAACCATCCGAATGACCGATTAAAATATCACCGGCATGAACTTCTTTCGCGAGTTGCTGCGCTCTGCGTTTGTTTGATACGCGAACGCCTAGCAGTCCTCGCCAACCGCTTAAAAATTCGGTCACTTCGTATCGATCATTCTTGCGGAATAAGCTCGCTAGACGTCCAGTCGTGCCTTTCCCGTCGTCTGAGACGTTGAAACCGTGAACTAGAATGACGCGCTGCTGCTGCATTGAATGACACACCTTTTTTCAGTCGCCGTCAAAAGTCATGGCGTTGGAGTGGCCCCCATTAATTAGTTAGATCTACAGAGTGAGGAATTCCGAGAGACGCCTTCTGGACGCCTTCGTTTATGGTGTCTAGGTCTTGAAGCAGTGTATCTCTTACTGCCGCCCCCACGTTGGAAGTTGTGAGCAAATCGCCCGTAACTGTAATATCTGAACTAACTCCCGCCGTTGCTCTTGGTGCGCCTGTAAGTTCTCCGTTGCCTTTTAACGCTGCGATGGTGTTTCCTAGCGCAACAACCGAAGCGGTTGCATTCGATGACCCAGCAAGATCTGCGACCATCTTCCATATCATCTTTGCCGCTGCTTGGCTTACGTCACCGTTGCCGCTTAAATTGGAAATCATCTGGATGCTGCCAGTAATATCGGCTGAGACCTCACCGCTTCCGAGTAAGTTTGCGACTGCTTGCAATGCTCCTGCTAAGTCTCCCGATACGTTACCGCTTCCAGCAAGTGCCGCAGTTGCTGATAAAGCTCCAACTAAGTCAGAAGATAATGCGCCCGCGCCAACTAGATTTGACTCAAGACTAAGCGCTCCTTTGATTGCCGCCGCGATTGCCCCGTTACCAGTGAGTGCTGCGGATGCAACGATGATATAAACAATCCCTGCGTTTGTGATATTGCCCGTTCCCGTCAATGCCGCTGTCCCTTTCAAACCTCCTGCTAGGTTTAGGTTGGCTAAATTGCCAGCTCCTTTAGTGCCGGTGAATGATGCAATGCCGCCGCTCTTTGTAGCTAATGCCCATGATGTCGGCGAGGTGGCGCCAAGCGGGATAGATGCACGGGGGGCACTCAAAAGAAATCCTCTAATGTTTCCGTTTTTGCCAGAAGATGCACGATCATTCAACGTCGAACCTGATATGGTTCGACCGATCATTTTATTCAGAACGCTGTAATTTCCGATAAGCATTATTTATTAACCCCAAGCAAAATCAAGATGGCCGATGAACGAACTGTTTACAGGTGTGCCAACTCCTGAATAAAGAAGCCAAGTCAAACACGCTCCGTCATAGATCCGAGGAAGAGATGGGACTTGGTTCATTAAGTCGCGTTCCGCTGCGACTCCTAGGGTTGTCATTGGTAAGGTGAGAAGTGGCTTGATGAGCAAGACTGAATACTCGCCAGAAACATAAGTGATTGAGTTCGTGATTGATTCAATTGATCGAATCCCGGCATCTCCAGCTTGTAACGGCATCATTGGATTGTATTTACCTGCTCCCGTTCCCGAGTAGAGAACAAGTGAGTTCGCCGCTGCTACCTTGCCGATTGGCAATATGCTTGGCGTAGCTCTAGATGCGGTCGCTGCGCTGTTCGTGTATCCAAGGCTAAGGTTGGGCGCGGAAACTCCGAGCGGTGTGGCGTTGGAGTTAATGAAGATAGCCTGAACCCCTGCGCCGTTTGTATAACGAGGAAGGAGACAGTTAAGTGTATGCACTCCCGTGCCGGTGCTTGTGATGTCGATACTTGTTCCAGCGACGGCGTTCGCGTAGTTTGTCGCGAGCTTGCAAGTTGTGTCTGTTACCTTAATAACAAAATAGTCAGTTGCGAGAGCTAAACCAGCGGGAAGCGCGGCTGTGGTAGTGAATCTAACAGTAGTAAGCGGAAGTAAATTAAAGAACGAATGAGTGATAGTATCCGTTCCTGCATCTGCCGTAAAATCCCCCCGTGCGGTAAGCGTGTTCGTTGTCGCTTGTGCTGTGGTAGTCGTCACAGAAGTCACGCGATAGAAGCCTACAATATCCACAAGCATCGCAACGGCTGGCATGGTAGTTGCCGATGCACTAAACGCGCTGGCGTTGACTAGGTGCTTGTAGTCAGGGGCTACGTTGCCGCCATGTAAAATGCCTGTTGCGTTCGTCGTGGTATCGGTGAGTTGCTGGAACGAAAGGTTCGTTCCCGTGTTCAATATAGCGTCTGCCGCTGGGTTGCCACCCCCTCTGAATAGAGAATGCCACTCACCCGCAACCGCCGCTGTGGTTGGGTTAAAGTTTTTGTTCCAATCAGAACGAAAGAACTTTCCGAGAACTGAAGTTTTTTGAATGAAGTCGTCAAAGCTGGTGAATCCGGGCATATTATTATTATTTGGTTAGTTAAAAACGGTTTTAATTAGCCCGTGAATCGGAGTGCCTGAAAGCGATCCGTTTGGGCAACAAATGAAATTGAGGTAAGCGTTGTCCTGAATCGGTGGACATTGTGCGAAATTAAGAAAGGGATCGATTTCAACGGGTGCGTCAACCCCTCTGATTTGCATTTGGCAAAGAGGCTTCACAAGGACAAGCGTGAACAATCCCACATCGCCGCCGAGCATGGTCACGCTTTGAATACTTCTTACTCCAGTATCGCCAGCTTGGAGCGGGATAAATGCGCCTGACGCGGCTGCAATAGCCCTATCACTTGTCACGATTGATCCGTTCACCGATACGGAATTTTGAATGACTGTTGAACTGATTCTACCCGCTGTGCCGTTTTGGTTGGTGTAGTTCACAAAAAACGATTGTCCACCTGTTCGACCTGCTACTGATACCGCCATGATCTTAACTCCCGCGCCTGTCGTGTAGCGGGGCAGGGTGACTGTATTC
>Ga0049081_10000546_pt1 | contig 14487 bp, 11 predicted proteins | sample GreLakmeER78MSRF_FD_66717 | JGI IMG/M metagenome (GOLD analysis project Ga0049081, IMG submission 66717) | Freshwater lentic microbial communities from great Laurentian Lakes, MI, USA - Great Lakes metaG ER78MSRF | ecosystem: Environmental > Aquatic > Freshwater > Lake | place: Great Lakes...
CCACACTTCATTTCGCCATTTTAGTGAGACTGGTTTTCATTCATTGAAAAACGTCTTCGAACTAATCCCGAATTTCACTTCGGGGTCGCAACCCTCATGGCTCCATTTCGTCTTTCCATCGCTGGCTCAAGGCTGTTTTTTCTTTTTTATCGTTTAATCTTGTAGTACATGTACTAAATAATATTAGTATATGTACTATTTTTTATAAAACCAAAATCAATCAACTTGTCTTCCAATTTCTTTGTCAATAAGCTCTGTGTCATTCTTCTTTCTCCCTTAAATTATTTGTTCATTTCTTACAAAAAATAAAATGTTTGTATTGTTTGTAGTTTAGATAAAAAGTTAAATAGTAATTGCGCAAACAACTTATATTGGATGTAGATGCGAATTATTGTTTCGTATATAAACAAGTTAGCAAACACGACCGATGACTGACGTGAAAGAAAATATCACTTGGGAAAACCAATTACAACGAGCAAAGCACAATATTTATGATTTCAAACATTCTGAAAATAAGTTTCTTCCTCCTTAGTCTTGAAAAAGAATGAAAAATTGAAAATCCCTAAAAAAAACAATAAATTTAACGCTTATGAAAATGACAAATTTCTTAAATAAAATAATTGGAGTGGTCGGTGTGACCATTCTAAGCGGACAAATTTCCGCTCAACAAGTATACGTGAACAAGGAGTGGGATGTCTATAATGGAAATCCTGGACAATATGATTACGTTTCAACAGCAATTGATCCAAACGGAAATCTAGTTTATGTTTCAAATAATCAACCCAATAGTAATTCGAACATATTCCTAAACTGCATTCATCCTAACGGGAATGTTTTATGGCAACAAAATTGTCCAAGTCTTCCGATTGTTGATGATTATGGCGTAGATATAAAAGTCGATGACTTTGGAAATATCTATTCTTGTGGTGCTAAACACAATGGGAGCAATTACGATTATTATATTGCCAAATACTCACAAACAGGAGTCCTGATTTGGGATTATCAGTACAACGGTATCGGAAGCAGTGATGATGCACCTTCTGCATTAGTTCTTGATGCAAATCACAACGTTTACGTTACGGGTTCCAGTTATGGAGTCAATTCCTCCACTGATTTTACAACTCTTAAATTTGATGGAATTAGTGGAAATGTCCTTTGGGAATCGCGATACGACTTTAACAATAAACCGGAAGTTGCGAAAGATATAAAAATTGATGGCAATGGGGATGTTTTAATTTGCGGTACATCAGCCCAAAATTTCTTCAATTCCGAATATGCAGTTATAAAATATAACGCAACAAATGGAATTCAAATAGCAGAGAAAAGACATAACTCACCTGGAAACGGCTATGACCTACCTTCTGAAATGGTTATTGATGCCAATAATTTTATCTACGTTGTTGGAACTGCAAACAGTAATTTACCAAATAAAGATATAAAACTAATCGCGTACAACCCCTCACTGCAAATTCAATGGTTAGAATACATTGATAAATCAGGAGCTTCAGATGAAGGTTACTCAATTACATTAGATTCAAATGGAGATTTGATAATCACTGGATATTGCACTAAATCAAACGGAGGAACTGATTGTGTTACTGCTAAATATGATCCCACCACGGGAAACCAAATTTGGATAAACGAAAAAACAGCTTTTGTTGACAATCAAACCTCAAAAGGGAGAAAAGTAAAAACGGATAGTAATGGCAATATTTATGTCACAAGTGAAGCCGATGTAAACGGCTCGAGGGATTTAGTTACCTTTTCTTATGACAGTAACGGACAACTTCGTTGGGAGAAAACGTTCAATAATGCTTCAAACGGAAGTGATAACGCGTCAAAAATATTAGTCAATAATGAAACAATCTTTGTAACCGGTAAATCTACGGATAGTGGGATTGATAATACAGTTACAATAAAATATACTACCAAAGAAAAACCTTCAGACCTTGTTACTGACCCTGATGGCACACAATATGTTGATAATGAGTTGTTGATTCGATTCGACACATCAGCAGTTATAAAAGATTTTATCGATAAAAAAGATTTTACTTTCGGTATTCTTGCAGATTTTATAAAACCAAACGTTCTGAATGAGCTTGAAGTAAAAACTGGTTTCTCATGGAAAGGTCTTAACACATTCAAAATATTTTTGCGAATGACTACAGCCGATTCTATTTCCATTACACGTCTCGGTGATACAACCCGTTTAGATGATTTCTGGGCAACGCTTTCAGTATATATACCAGAACAATACAATGAACAGCAAATTGTCGATAGCATTAACACACTTTATCCATTAATTAACTATGCTGAAAGAAATTATTTTGGCTATCTTTCTTCTATACCAAATGACCTAATTTATTCAAATCCTTATCCTAATGGCCAATCAGGATTATATAATAACATCCATGGTATCAATGTTCAAAACGCATGGGACAGAGAAGTTGGTCAAACATACACAAAAGTAGGCGTATTTGATTCCGGTATTAATTGGGATCATGAAGATTTTGGCGATGGTACATCTTCGGGCACAAAAGTCATTGGGGGATGGGATTTTTATAACAACAGTAGTATTTTTAGTACAACTACTCACGATCCAAATGGTCATGGTACCGCTTGTGCAGGAATCATTGGAGCCCTGAGAAATAATTTTAAGGGAATTGCAGGTATTGCTGGTGGCGATGTTCAAAATGGTAATACTGGATGTCAACTGTTCTCTTTAAAAATAAATAATGGAACTTATTTCGCAACAACATCAACTATTTCTGCCGCTATAGTTGAAGGGGCCTCATGGAATCCTTCAACAGGTTATGGATACGGTTTACATATCCAAAATCACAGTTGGGGAGGCTCGGTTTTCTCTACAACATTAAGTGATGCAGTTAAAAGTTGTTACTTAAACAATTGTGTTTTTGTGGCTGCAAGTGGAAATTATCCTTCTGATAATTGTCCTTCTTCGACTTGTGTTTTATATCCAGGATCGTTAAATGATAATTGGGTTTTAAAAGTTGGAGCAAATGATGAAACCGGTGGGGTTGCAAATTTTTCTGTTCAAGGTAACAATATTGATATAGTTGCCCCCGGCACATTTGAATTATATTCCACCCTTGATAACTATTCTGAAATAAGTTATAATTTTGATGAAAATGGGACTTCATTTGCCGCACCTCATGCTACTGGTGTATCAGCATTATTACATAGTAAACACCACGTTAATAATGGCTACCCCAATAATCTATCTCCTGAGGACGTAGAGTTTTTCCTCCAAAGTTTTAAAACAGATGTAACAACTCCTCCATCAAGTCTGGGGTATGATCAAGCAACTGGGCATGGCAGGATAAATGCCGATTATGCAATTGAAAAACTTTCTTTACCGCAGTACTTCGTTAAACATTCAGGAGGTCAAGCTAATCCATTACAAACTGTTGCAGCAGGATTACAGGTGGTAGTTGCAAACAACTTAAATGGTGTGGCTGCTGGCTCTTATTTTGCAGATCGTTACCAAATAACATATACTTTTGTCGACATATTCGCACCAACTCAAACTGTTTTAAGCCATTGGCCAAGATATAGTTCAAGTGTTGGTGTATCTGCTGCGACTCCTATAAACGGAGATACATGGTTTACATATACCCCTACATTTAATCAAAACGTTGCTTCGGTTACAACTACCACATTCTGTTGGCATATTAACTACAATGCGAGCGGTCAAACAGTCAACAAATGGATACCAGCAACACCAAGTCAGTTAAAAACGGCGTATTCATTATATGTAAAAGATAATGCTGTTTCCGGAATTGATGAGAATGAATCGGAGAGTGGAATAAGTATTTATCCAAATCCATCTAATTCTCAAATTACGATTGATTATTATCTTGAAGTTGAAACTGATAGTGAAGTTGAAATTTACGACGCCACTGGCAAGTTAATTGCTCAGCATAACTTAGAAAACCAGAACAGTGGGAATCAATCTGTCACAATTAACATTTCACATTTAGCCGATGGGCTTTATTTGTGTAATCTAAAAGTTGGTGATCAGGTTATTTCAAAACGCATTATTAAAAACTAAGTCATGAAAAGGCTACTTTTCATATCCTCAATTCTTTCGATGGTGTTAGGAATGCTCTCTTGTCGCAAAGACAAGGTCATTCCTTCCCCTTCGGGAGATTGTCAAGATTTTGAAATTAACCAGAACTTTTTAGGTGTAACTATTTATTCCGAGGATGGTGAACAATTTAAAACACCTTGTTATAATCCGACTAATGGAAATGAAATTATATTTTACTTCAAAGACCAAGCAAGTGAAGAATTCGCTTTATACAAATACAATATATCAAATCATCAAAAAATAAAAATTTCCGATGCAAAGATTTATGGACAACCTAAATGGAGCAAAAAAGGTTGGATTGTATTTACCAGAACTTCAGGTTATGTAGATCATGTCTTTATTGTTAAAGACAATGGCGACAGTTTGCGCCAAATTACAATAAATACAGCAAACCTATTTCCTTCATGGTCATCAGATGGCATTACGCTGTATTGGCAACATAATCCTGTTTTAGCTACCCCACCTTATTATTTATTCAGGCAAGGGATTTATGAGAGTTTACCCGATACCGTATTGTATGATTATGCTGGATTTAATGATATTTCTAATAATAATGTATTGGTTAGTGTTTTTAATCAAAATCAGAAATGGCAATTTTCGATTACTCCAACAGATAATATCAACTTTGCACCTCAAACAGAATTAGTCAATTCTTCAATCGAAGGTCTTTCTTGGCATCCAAACAATTTTGAATTCTTTTATTCTGAATATGTTGATGGCGGTTTGAAAAAATTCAATATCAACACGAAGCAAATTCAGACGATTTTTTGTCATTGCGATAGTAAATATTACAGATCACCATCATGTTCGTCAGATGGAAAAAAACTTGTTGTAGAACGGGTGGATCAAAAAAAGGAATATGATAATAATAGAAATTTTACTGGCAGAATTTTAAAGAAGTCAAAAATTGTTCTTATTGATTTACAAACACTTTCAGAAACAATAATACTAGAATAAAATGAAAATTACAGTAATCACATTTTTTGGTCTTTTTGCCTCATTTATGCTTTTCTCTCAAAATTATAGTAGGTTATCCTTTGAATTCGGGTGTTCCAAAAATCACTTTACAATGTCCAATTTGAATCAATTTTACATAGACTCCTTTGCAATAAAAAATAAGATGCTTGAAAAAGAAATTTCTTCAGGGAATCATTTTTTTATTGGATTAAAATATCGACCTAATTCATTATTTGATTTTGGTATATATGGAAATTATCAATTTGGAAAAACTGTTGGTAAACCCGAATTTGTAGTTACTGACGAATTCGGAAATCAAATTGGATCTCGAGAACTTGATTTCATACTAACAACAGAAGCAATTGGTTTTGGAATATCGAGTTGCTGGTACATCAGTCATTTTCTGAAATTTCATGAAAAAGAAAATACTTTTCTTAATAGTTTTCATATCGGTATAGATATGAATGCGGGCATTGGATATTCAAAGTCTATTGTTGATTTAAGAGACCCTGAATTTGCCAATGCTTCTACTTATGATTATTTCACCTCTAAAGACTTTCAGGGGCAAGTGAGCTTGAAATTTGAATATGATTATTTAAAATCACCTGTAATTAGTTCAATTGGAATAAAAGGTGGTTATCAATATTTTAAAACAAAAACTGTAAAGAGTAGGCAAGGAAACGATTGGATTATAAAAGGAGAATACCCGATTAATTTAGATTTTTCCGGATTTTTTGGAGCGGTATATATTACGATAGGAAAATGAAAATGTGGAAGAAACAATTGCAAATGCTAAAAATCCTCATTTACATAGCCATACTCACATTCTCATAATCCAAAGCTTTGCAGACGAGCATTCCTCGGTATCATTAAGAAATGCAAAATTTGCTAATATACAATAAATGTCATGGAGCAACAATCACATCTGAGGTTGTCTACTTCGCCTAATTCAATCCCGATATAGGGCATTAAAACGTAATCACAATGACGAGAAAAAACACATATAGAATAGAAATTTTGTTTGAGACAGACAAACATAAAAAAACACTTTTTATCGGAAAAGTTCCATATTATGTATCAACTTCTTTTAAAGACGACATTCAAATTTATAATGACAAAATAATCATTGAAGCAAATCGAAGTGCAATTATTCGTCTTGACGTTATTTTTTATAATCATTTCAGCAGTTTGTATAACCAAGTCCTTAAATCACTTTTATTTTATTACGGATCAACAAGAAAGTTTACAAAAATTATAAGCGTCAAAATATCAAGGGTAAGGTCATCAAAAACTTTGGAGACAAAAACATTTAAAGACAACCAATTTAATCAAGTTTTAGACAATACTTTTAAAATCAACCATCAAATTAGTCAAGATAGGTTACAAGAGTTATTTTTAGAAACGCCAAAGGGACATTCAACTTTAATTACAATTTCATATATTTTAACTGCAAACAGCATTCAAAGTGAAAGTGATCGATTTGAAAAACTTTGGAAAGCTTTCAATAAAATATTCACACAAATTACAGGCGAAAAAAAGATTTTGATTGTTTGAGAAAATTAAGAACTTTCACAATTGCAAATCCTAACATTTTAATACTATCAGCACAAAAAGTAAGTTCACTAACAACTGACCAACTAAGAAACTCCATACGTTGGCGTGGTATGCTTTTGGATATTTACGACACAGAGAAAAAAACTTCTGGATTTAAAGACTTTGTATTGAGGTACTCGGATAAGAGAATTATGAAAATACTTTTGGAAACTAAATATGGCTATAGAGAGGCATTTTTAAAAAACCAAGGATTTTTTAATGAAGTCGATTCTCATATCAAAAAGCACATTGCTGCAAATACTACAATTGATAATGAGTTAGTATCTTTTTTGACAGGTAAGTATATGTATTTTGTAAGAAACAAATCATTTCATGGGGGAAAGGTAGATTCATCATTTAGACTTTCCGTTAATAAAGAAGACAAAGAATTGAAGTTTCTGAATAGTGTTATGGAACTATACCTGATTGATTTAATTAACGCGAATGACAAATATTGAAGATTAACCAAAGCTTGATAAAAGGCGAATGGTTCTATTCGGGTGTCGTGTTTAAGTACTAACAGTCTTGTGTTCCGATTCCCCAATCCTCCAAGTTCAATATGTTAAATTAAATGGTTTCATTATAAACTTTGCAAGGTTTCAATATTTTAAAGAAGAATAAAAAATCCTCGCAAAACTAGGGCGCTTTATTCCGCTCCTGCAAGGTCAAGTCGAGCTTTTGCCTCTTTTTTTGGTCTCACTATGCAACCACATTTTCATTCTCCATTTTAAAATTATTAATTCACTTAAAATTCTTTGATTATTCAAAAAAAAGCAGTCAAAAACCTTGCATCCGCTTCATTTTCGCCCTGTCGGTAGGGCTTTCTTTTTTTTCTGTTTTTTCTTTTGAGTTAATGAGGTGCGCGAAGCGCTGATACGCAGAGCATAATTTTTAATCCTAAATTATGTTCAGTTTTCAACTCAAATCATTTCGCCAGGAGAGCAGTATTTCCCAGCCTCATTTCTTTATCCTTTGCAAAGGTCTTAACAGCGGGAAACCACTTTCAGAGCCTTGCCCGAATTGCTTTGTTTGCATTTGTCAAACAGAACAAGAAAAAGAAAGCTTATACTGGATACTTTTCGCACTATGGCAAGGGCGAAGATTTCACCAAGTTTTGTGCGGTTCAGTTATTCCCTTCATTCGCAAAAAAGAACTTTCCAACCTCATCCATCACGGAATCAATTACGCCAATCATTTCCCGGATAAATTCCGCAAAAACATACTAGCCCTACAGCTCCTCCAACAAAAAGAACAAGAATACATCAAACTAACCCAATCCATCAAACAACTCAAAATCGCAATCGGTCATCAAATGATCAGATAAAAACACCACCCGATGAGGTGCCATTGTAATCAAAAAAATCAATTAGTATATGTACTAAAATTTATAGTATAAGTACTATTTTTTGAACTAAAAAATTTAACGTTTAAGCGGTTGAATTTCAGTAAAATAAAATGATTACGAATTAATTCACTTGAAAATCAGATTTTAACTCAAATTTACGCAAACCATATAATGATAGTTTTGAGAAATCATAAATCAACTGTAATGGTTAAAAACACTCTTTTTATTTTATTTATTCAATTGTTTGCTCTTATGGCATTCAGCCAATCTCCAAATAGAGATATTATTATTAAATTTAATTATTCGTATTTAAATTTTGAAATCGTAGATAACAGAGAGTTATCTACTTTTCCTGTTAAAACAATTTTAAATAGTAGAGCAAAACAACATTGGATTAAAATGGAGCAACAATATCCTGGTATTAGTGATTGGCAATTAACCAAAATTTTTCCTTTTTTGACCACAAAGGATACTGTTTCAATTTCAAGACTGGGAGATAAAGTTACAATCCCTCCTTTCTGGGCTACATTTACGTTAAATATACCTGAGGACATAAGTATGACAAAAGTCATTTATCTATTGGACAATTTATCCCCTTTAATTGAATATTGTCATTATAATTTTCCGGCCGAGTTTTCCTCTGTGCCAAATGATACGTTATATCCAAAACAAGTATCATTGAATGGCTCTGCTACATTACCCAACGCTGGAATAAACATAGAAAATGCTTGGCAAATAGAAACTGGAAAACCATTTATAAAAGTGGGTGTTCATGATTCTGGAATTGATACAACACATCCGGATTTAGATGTCGTTTTCGGCGGGGCATACTTCACCCCTTATGACAATTTACCTTATGAATGGGGAGAAGACAGTTATGTTCATGGTACACCGGCAGCAGGAATTATCGGAGCTAAGAGAAATAACACAACGGGTATTGCAGGCATTGCAGGAGGAGATCAAAATAATCCGGGATGCTCATTAATTGATTTAAGAATAAATTATTTTGAACAAAGTGTGGCATCATATATTTGCGCAAGTGTAGTTGATGCGGCACGATCTGTAGGTACTTATTGGGACTATCCCACGAATTATTATGACGATACAAATCCCTATTTTGATGGAACACCTGGTTTCGGAGTTCACATTGGGAATCATTCTTATATGATCAAAACCATCGGGCCAATTCCCCAGGATCCCACTGTTGGAGGTGGAACAGATGATGACGATGACGATGACGATGATGATGACGATGACGATGGAAATGGAAATGGAAATGGGAACGGAAATGGAAATAAATCACTTGTAAAAGAAATAAACGATTCAACTATAATTAATACTGCTGTTTGCAATTTATGCAGAGAGGCTTACCTATTTTCACTTAAAAATGGGGTTATCAATGTGGTAAGCCGTGGGAATAGCAGACAATTTTTTCCAAATACGGACCCTACAGTTATTAATTACATTTACCCACAATCGTTTCCGGATAACTGGATTATTTCAATTGGTGCATCCGGCTATGACGGCAATACTGTTCAAAATGGATTAAACCAAAGCTATGCTGAAGAACAAGCGGGTTATTGGAGCTTATACGGTGGAAATATGGATTTAATAGCACCTGGTTCTGATTCGATTGTTTACACCACCAATGTTGTCTATGAAATTCCTCAGGCAAATCCATATACCAAATTCAATGGCACTTCTGCAGCAGCGCCGCATGTTTCAGGAGTGGTTGCTTTGTTATTGAGTCATTACAACAAAAATTGTTACAGTAATAGAAATCTATCAGTTGAAGACGTAGAGTATATCCTCGAACATTCAGCAACCAATTTATATGGCCCTGGTTACGATGATACAACAGGTTGGGGTAGGCTTGATGCTTATAAAGCTCTACAAATGATAGAAAATCCAACAAAACAAATCATTCATCCGGATAGTTTAATAAATTCTATTGAAGTAGCGAGAGACACCATAGCGCTTGCTTATAACGAAGCTTTTGAACCGGATAATTGGGGGCCTATTTCAAGTTCTTTTCCGCTGGCAACTAAGCGGGAATATCAGGTGGTTCGTTATTTAATCCAGAATACATACTCATTTGAACAGTATTATTCAAGTACGACTGATATTTTAGGATATTGGGCTCGCCCTAGTTGTTCAAATGGTTTAAGAAATTATAACGATACGACTCAATTTATTGCGGCAGGAACACCGGCAGGAACAATCTACACCTATACTGATTTTGATTATTTTGATAATGAGCCTTTTATTGAAATTATTGAAATTGATAGTGTCAACAAAACTGTTATAACTCGAGGGTACTTTTACCACTTTATCAACTCATATTTAAATTTAAATTTAAATAACTCAGGCACAACAAACGAAGATGTAATCATTAATCCTACTGAATCAATAAATATCTGGTATCCAATTAATCCATTTCTTGATACAGTAAAGCTACCTGTTTCAATGTACCTATATGATTCTACATGGCAAGAGCCCACTGATTTTCCTTGTATTGCGGACAATCCATTGTACGACGAAAACTTTCAACTCGGTAACGTTGAATTGGAAAATTATAAAATTGAAATCAAAGTTTATCCAAATCCCGGTAATTCGTCAATAAAAATAGTTAATGATAAAAACCAGCAATTAGGTACTGTGGAAATTACTGATTTAACGGGAAAATCGATTTTAAAGTTTTTCGAAAGTGAAAGTGAATCAAAAGTTGACATTTCAAATCTAAATTCAGGTATCTATTTAATTAAATGCAATGATGATAAATTTTTAAAAACAATTAAATTCATTAAAATATGAAAAATCAAATTTTAATCTTTATTACATTGTCAGTCCTTACATTTGTTGTTAAAGGGCAAACTTGGCAGTCAGTAAACAATTCTAATTTTTATAATACGATACCTTGGGGTCAATTTGTAATTAATCAATATACTAATGATATATGGCTGGTAAATGATAATAAAGTCGCGTTTATTGCAAATTCAGGATTAATCCAAACATTCGGTAATGTTGATTTTGGTGAATTATGGACAGGTGATCATTTACGATTTACTTTTACCTCGGATAGTGTATTCTACATGAAAAGAACTTTTGGTTTATTTAATTTTACAGATTATGTGAGTATTCCAAGTTTAGCGGAATCAGAAATTCTTGATATTACTGCAAATGCCGATACAGTTTTCATTATTAGATCTGGAAGTATTTTGAAGTATATTGATGGAAACGCAAGTGATTCCTATTTTAATGCAAGTGATATAATTTCTAAAAATGAATTTTTATATTCTGAAAACGGTGTAATTGGTCACAATGTAAATTACTCAAATGTCTTGCTTTGGGATGACCCACACTATTTATTAGCTCCGATTCGTGATAAAAAATTTCAACGACATACGGATTCACTTTATGTCGCAACAAAAAAGGGGGTAATGTACGCTTTTAACTATGATATTCTTGATACCATCACCCCAAACAACACCATCAACATGCCAAGTCCAAATGTGTTGGAAATAGAATTTGATGATAAAGACAGTTTATGGGCAGTTTTCGGAGATGCCAACGATGTTCCTTTTGCAATTTCAAAACTGGAAGGCAATACTTGGACAAGTCGCTTTGATAATTCCAATTCTCCAATAGACTTTTCACACTTTTACGGTCTGGAAATAGATACGCTTGGTAACCTTTGGGTAGCAGATTTAAACTACCTCCATACTTTTCTAACTCCAAACAGTCCTTCCTGGTTGGGAACAGTAAATCTAACTCAATCTTTTAATATTAATGTCTTCCCGAATCCTTCATCAGATAAAATCACAATTTCAGAAATCCCTCTATCTTTAATCGGTTCAAATGCAACAATTACCGATTTAAATGGCAAGCAAATGATTCATTTTGCAATTACAGCTCAACAACAGAATTTGGATTGCTCAACACTAAAAAACGGAGTATATTTCCTAAGAATTGGGGATGTAAATCAGAAAATAATAAAAGATTGATTCCTCGAAAGATTAAAATTTGTTCGAACTAAGAAATTAATCCTCAAAAATCAAAGCCATGCAGCTCCTCCAACAAAAAGAAAAAGAATACACAAAACTCACCCAATCCATCAAACAACTCAAAATCGCAATCGGTCATCAAATGATCAGATAAAACAACACCCGATGAGGTGCCATTCAAATCAAAAAAATCAATTAGTATATGTACTAAAATTTATAGTACATATACTATTTTTTCATATCAAAACTATTACCCATTATTCCTCCAAAAAATAGGCAACTCCCTTAAATCCATTGATAAACAAACCTTACATTATTTATTTCTCCATCCTTTACATCAATCCGAACATTTCTTACAAAAATCCCATGTTTGTATTGTTTGTAATATTATCGATTAGCTAACAAGCTTCGCTTATATTAATAGAATTGTATTTATAATCCAATGAGTTGTAGTATGTATAAATTAGTTAGAGCTAATTATAATAAAGATTATGGATACAAATAAGAATTATGAGAAAAAAGCGAGATTATACCCAGTAATTATTGCTATGATAATTCCTTTTTTCATCATACTTAATTTTAGTAATGGTGTGCTTTCAATTTATAATAAACTTGAAGGAAACTGGAATCTTTTAATTTCAATAATCCCCGCGAGTTTAATTACTGGTTCATTGATTTATGGTGTAAAATTATTAGCTCGATCGACATCAAAAATTCTATTTCAGTTTAACTTCTTTGAGGAAAATGAAACCAAAATGCCAACAACGGAATTAGTTCTTTGGAAAAATGAAAAGTTATCAAAACAAAATAAAAAACTAATCCATGAAAAAATAAAAGTTGACCTTGGTTTAATTCTATTTAATGAAGATGAGGAGTTGGAAAATGAGAAAGAGGCACGTCTAATTATAGTGGATTCCGTCAAAAGAATTCGTGAAAAGACACGGGATAATATAATATTATTCAATTACAATTGTAACTATGGATTCATTCGAAACTTTATGGGGGCAAACATATGGTCATTACTAATTTTATTTGTTATTGGTCTAATTAACAGTTTCTATTTCATCATCAGTTGGAAATTGTTCATTATTTCAATTTCTTTAATCATCATATGGTAAGCTTCCCCTGAACAGTAACAGTTATAGATAGAGTTCCAGGTTAAATGTTAGTACTAAGTTAGTTATCTATTTGAAAAGTTGGATACAAAGAATCAATAAAATCATCCTTACATTGTTTTAAAAGAAAATTACGAGGAGAAAGATTTGAAAGTGAAGCATGAGGTCTTTTGTGATTGTACATGAATAACCACTGGTGTGCAGTAGTTTTAAATGTGTCAATCGAGGTAAATAAATTCATACTAAGTACTTCCTCTCTAAAGCTTCGATTAAAACGTTCAATATAGCCGTTTTGAGCAGGTTTTCCTGGTTGAATAAAGGTGAGTTTCACATTGTTATTATTACACCAATCAGAGAGCCTTTCTGCAATAAATTCAGGTCCATTGTCCACCCTGATTTTCTTTGGTAGACCTCTCCACACTTTTAGGTTTTCTAGTTCTGTAATGACACGTTGACTGGTGATCGATTTTGATGGTACAATCGCTAGTCCCTCACGATTGAAGTCATCAATAATATTTAAAACACGGAACTTTTTACCATCACTTAGGTTGTCTTGCATAAAGTCCATTGACCAATGAAAATTGGGTGTTAAAGGTTGTAAAAGTGTTTGTTTTTCTCTTCTAGGAAGACGTTTGCGACGCTTTGAACGCAGATTAAGCTTCATCTCTGTATAAACCCGATAAGTACGCTTATGGTTCCATTTTTTACCATCGTTTCTAAGGTAATGATGCATCATCCAAAAGCCCCATCGATAATGCTCATCTGCAAGACTTTGTAAAGCATCAATAATCTGATTATCATCACGTTCAATCGACTTGTAATAATATGATGAAGCGCTTATATGCAGCAAATTACACGCCTGTCGGACACTCAGGTGGTGTTGCTCGATTAAAAACTCACCTGAACTTCTTTTCTCCGCAGGCTTTAGAGCTTTTTTTCGATCAGATCTTTAAGCGCATCCCTTTGAAGGCTAACATCTGCAAACATTCGTTTTAGACGAGCATTTTCTGCTTCTAATTCCTTTAAACGCTTCAATGTAGTTGCATCCATACCGGAAAATTTCTTTTTCCAACTAAAAAATGTTGGTTGGCTAATACCATGCTGGCGGCAAATTTCGCTTACCGACATTCCAGCATCTTGAAGCCTTAAAATCGCTACGATTTGTGACTCCGTAAATCTTGAATTTTTCATACTTATTGAGTTTTACGGACTCTATTTCTGAACGTTTCAGTTTTTAGGGAAGCTTACCGTTTCAATATCGGCAGAAAAACTTCTTGAGCTTACTTTTTCTGAACCAATGAAATACATCGATAGTAAAGGTAATGTTCAGGGTAATCAAAGACTTAAGGATGAAAAAAGGTT
>Ga0049081_10000547_pt1 | contig 14482 bp, 12 predicted proteins | sample GreLakmeER78MSRF_FD_66717 | JGI IMG/M metagenome (GOLD analysis project Ga0049081, IMG submission 66717) | Freshwater lentic microbial communities from great Laurentian Lakes, MI, USA - Great Lakes metaG ER78MSRF | ecosystem: Environmental > Aquatic > Freshwater > Lake | place: Great Lakes...
CAAACATTACTTAATTTCTTTTTCCGACAAATTATTGAAAGCCATCTTGAGTTTTTCCATCAACTCATCATTAAATTCATTCGCATTATCAATTGGAATTGCTTGTCCAGAAAATTCAAACTGCACATGGTTTTTCTTAAACCGCACGAATAAAAATGTCTTACTCCTACCCTTTGGGAATTTACAGGCAAACGTAATAAAATTTGGAGTATAATTAATTTGAATAAAATCGGAAAAAGTATTTTCAATACGATCATGAATTATTTTCAACGTATTAATGTAATCGTCTGAAAAATTATTCGTCTTCAAAATTTCACCTAAAGCCGAAAACCCTTCAAATCTAACCTTTTCGCCTTTGGATATTGTTTTTGGAATCGGATCCAAATTAACGCTTGTCACGGCACTAAAACCAATTATTCTGGAAATCTCATCTTTAAGGTTCAATTTTTCAGGTACTAATTCAATGATATAATTCATTAATTGTGAAATTTGAAATGAACGTGTGGTCATGTAAGGATCCTCTTGACATTTCCTAAATAAAACTTGCTCCCAGGCTTCATCAAACTCATTGGTGCTATTCAATACAACCATTTGAGCCTCTGTTAAATCTGGTAAATTCAATTTTTTAGCCGTTTGTTCATTCCATTCTTTAAATGCAGGTTCTTGCGTCAGTAGTTCATAAATTTTGGGATAAGCAATTTGAATGCATACCAACGCATAATTAATTAATAATTCATGGATTTCCTTTTCATTATCCCCCTCCATTTTGCCAATAATATTTAACAATGAAAGCGTATTAATGAGCCTTTTTAGGGATCTAGGATTTGTCCCAACAGATAGCAATGTTAAATCAGCTAACTTTTCTTTTAAAAGATCATTCTTAATAATTCGCTCGTCAATATATCCGATGTCTTCAAGTGAATGAATCAAAAAAGTTGTGATATCATAACTTGCAACAGGCATTGAAAATGGCAACTGAATTATTTTATCAAAAAAGGATCGAAATTCCCGTTCATTTTTTTCAGTTAATGGACCAAATTTTGGAACGAGTCCTTTCACAACAACTTCATAATCTATAGCGAGCACAAAAAGACAGTTTTCAACTTCGAAAATATTTTTGATTAATTCCAAAATTTCAACGGCAACAGGAGGATCAATCCGATCTAAATCATCAATAAAGAAGATAAACCCTCTATTATTATTACCATTTTTTCGATCTTCCTCTAAGCATTCTATTATTGCATCCTGCAATGCTTGCTTAAATTGCAATAGATTTGTTTCTCCTTCTTCACTTTCCAAAAAGGAATCAACCACATCTCCTTCGATGCCAACCGTGCTTGCAGCAACTTTAGCACCCGCTTTTCCAAGTTTTGAAAACAAACTTTTCACCTTGCTTATTGTCGCTTTGGCTTTCGTTTCGTGTTTAGATTTAATAATCGATAAAATCTCATTGGTTAAACCACCAATTATTGACGTTAAAGCCTCATCCTTTTCTTTCATTAAGGAATACTGCCATGTATTGACCCAAATTCCATAGAAAGGCATTTCGTTGTTGCGTTCATTAGAATTTAAAGAAGACTCGCACAAACGATGTCTAATTTGATTTAATAAAGAAGTCTTTCCACTTCCCCACTCTCCCTGTATGGCCAAGGTTGTTGGCATCTGGCAAGTATTAATAAATTGAATGAGTGCATCAGTATATTTATCTACGCCTAATAGATCTTCTGCACCTTCTTTACGAGGTTTGTCAATGATATTTGATGTTTTCATAAAATTTTGTTTATTGAGTTATTTCACTTAAAATAATATTTGCATACTTCCCATTATTCTCTCCTATTACAGAAGCATATTTTGGATTATTCAATATGGGAGCTTTAGAACCATTTGCTGCGCCCGAAATATGTGGAACCATCACGAGCGAGCATCCATTATCTAGATTTGTTCTGAAAATTTCAGTGTTCCAAGTGGGCGGATAAATTTTATAAAGTTCACAAATAGCATCACGCGCTCCGTTTCCCAATGTTACTATAGCAGTTGGTTTGATGCAATTGATTTCTGTTTCTAAAATATCTCGGTGAATGGGTAAGCTTGTATAATGATTTATTTTATTGCTTATTTTGGTTGCTTCCCGATAAAAAAGTTTGTAAATATCTGTCAAATAGAGGTCAAAATCTTTTAAAAGTGAATAGAAGAACTGCAAATTTTCTTTCTCAGAATATTTCTTTTCCTTGGCAGGATTCTTAATCACACTAAAAGGTACCCAATCTGTTAGTTTGTCTTCCGGTAATTTTTGTTCGTTATCAGTACGCAATGGATCCATCGCGCAAATCATCAAGATAGGTCTATTTTTTCCTTTGCTTAATTTTATGGGAAAATCAATTCCTATTGAGCGAACGTTTAACTCTTTCACAAAAGAAAAATCATTCACTAAATCAAACTTGGACAATTGATAATCGAATTCTTCAAGTCTTTCAACCGGAAGATCGTATTGCTCATTGAAATACGCATCAAATGCCTGATAAATATTGTCGATTCCACAACTTGGGTTAATCACCTTTGATTTCAACAATTCTTTAATTTCATTAGGAATGCTAATTCTGAGTTGGTTTTCTTGTTGAATTTCACCATTCCATTGTCCTTTCATAAGTCCTGGCTCCATTCCTTTTTTCCATTTTCCAGCAAAACCTGTTTCATGAAAAGTTAATTCCATTAATCCAGAAATATTGACGATTGGATTATGAAAAACGGCTTTTAAGGTATTTCCTTCCATTTTACCCTCAATAGTACCATCAGCGTAGGTTGATTTAATTGTTCCATCATTATTCTGTTCGAAAACTATCTCTTTTTTATCGGAGTAATAGGGAGTATTTAGTTTTAGCATTAGTTCTGTGTTTGAAATTCCATAATTTGGCTACCAACTTCCCTTGATTAAATGTTCTGCAATAGCACCGGAAATATTCATCCCTGTTTCTAACTCAATCCAATACCATTGGCCATTTGAATTACATTCGAGAAAAACATACTCTCCACTTGGAGTAACGATAAAATCGAAAGCGCCATAGTGTTGATTCATCTCCTTTAAATAATTTATACAAAATGAATGAATTCTATCAGGCAATTCAAATGCTTCGTGTTTTAATTTTCCATTCAACAACCCATCCCTCCAGTCAATTTTCCCATTTTCATCATCTAAGTCTTGAGAGTTTAATTTACAAGCAAAAACCTTGTCACATATTACTGTAATTCGAAGTTCAAAATCTTTTTCTATGTACTCTTGAAGATAATTCATTGTAGATTCCAGTGATTGATCACTTGCATTAATTATGTTATTACTAGATGTTTTCACACTCCCTAAAGACAAGTAATAATCTTCATAATTTATTGAATCCGTGTAGATTGACTTTATAAAAAGCGCATTATATTTTGAAGCAAATTGCTTTAGTTCTTTTGAATTATTCGAATAAATACTGGACGCACAAGAAACACCAAATTTCGAAGCAACTCGATGTTGAATTAATCTTGATTCCGCAGTTCTATCAACTAAAGGATGTCCAATGTAAAATTTTTCATTTAAAAAGTACCTAAAATATTGAAAAAAATGAACTGCTTCATCTCTACAAAACTTCCCAACTTTTCGGTCAGAAATTTTATTTAATAAATTCTTAGGTTTTAATGGCCTCCGTTCCCAAACAGAAGTTAAATTTTCACTCGTTACCTCTAAGTTATTCAATATACTCGATAATCGCCATGAAATATCTCCTTGGGAACTTGACCAACTAATTTTATATTCCTTTAATAAATCCTCTGAATTAAGTCTTAAAAATGGAAAATCCTCTAATTTTTCAATTACAGGATTTGGATGTACATCTTCTTTATTGGTAATAATTAATAGCATTAATTACTTTTCTGATCGTCAATTTCGTTTTTTTGTTTCATATCGTAGGTAGTACCAATATGAGTTTTCTTTGCTGTTTGAGAAGATCTCAAACATTTTGTACCAACAACCCCCATACAAAGCGTTTCTGTCACTTGACTTAGCGGATTATAAACAATTTTATCCATTGTCGGTTCCTCAAATTGTTGAGATTTTCCAAATAAAATTGCCAAAGGCAAAGTACTCTTAGATAATTCTTGATTTTTCATAGTTTACATTTTATTATTTATAGAATCAAATATATGTTTTTTACACTTCAAATATCAGTTTAAGTAAGTTCAAGTATTTTGACAGGATTTTTCAATAAACGATTGTACAATTTCTATTTGCGTATCAAGCGAGAGCGCAGCTGAAAGATCCATAAAATTGGCTAGATGAATGAAGAGAATATTCTTATTTAAAAAACGTTCCAACGATTTGTAATACAAATAATTGCACACGTATTTTCCTGCACTTTGCGAAAGAATCACATTGGGTGAAAAGTCAGATGACCACTCAATAAGATCGAAAGATTTGAAGGTTGATCTCTTCGTTTCGCTTCCATTAATATCTATCAACCCATTTTTTTGAATCCCATTTACGTCTGTCCCTAAAATGAAATTAGTTGCAAATTCTTCTAATCGAATTTTTTCAGATTTGATTGCAACACCTAATTCAATAATCGAATCATATTCATCTAACCTACTCTCTAAAAACTGATCGATGCTGTCAAAAGACACCTCCAGTTTTTTAAAGTGCACACAACTATTACTCTGAAAAATACGCTGGAGTTTATTAGCGATTAGCTCCGCTGGATTTTCTTGAAAATGATTAAACGGTCCGAAATAGGTAACTAAAACTTGGTTCATTTAAGACCTTCTTTTATCGATTCAGCCAAAACACCTATACTTTCAAAATACTTTTCATTATTGCCTTTCATCAATTCCACATTTACTTTTATTGACAAGGTATTCGCTTTAACCTGATTAGAAATAAACCAATCCAAGTGATTTTTCATATCGGTTGAATAATGCGTGTGCGCAGTCAGTGTATAACCATTCGCGGCACTTAACTCTGTTAAATGGGCATAGATCTTATTGGCGCGAATCACATCTTTACATGTACCATTAACACTTATTCCCTCCTCCAACTTTCTCCCGCCTGAAAGCATATGATAACTCGGTGAGTTCCCCATACTACTACCAATATTGAAAACAAATGAATTTTGGGGAATTACATCCATTAAATCCTGCATAAATTGATTAACAACCTCATTATCCACCGAACCGATGTTTTTTAAATACCAATCGTTTTCGTTAAAGTTGATATTCGTTTCCTTTAAAAAAGAATAAATACCATACTTCTCAATACTAATATAATTTGCCTGTAACAACTCTGCTAAACAATATGAATAATGTCCTAAATTAAATCCATCATTGGAATGTGGACTGACTATAGTAATGGTTGAATTTCGATTAATCACGGTCCCATAAATTGAATTATTCTCAAAATATTCGATTAATATTTCCTCATCTCCACTCGGTTTTAATCGCTTCGAAAGCTTCAAGTTTTTGTTCAATCCACATACTTCAAAAATGTCAGCTTCCGTTTTATTCAATTTTACAACGGCATCTACAATTGAAATATATCTTCGACGGGTATCAGGAAGCCCCACTATAGCCTTGGCGCGCTGACCGGACAAAATATCGAATTGAAAAGCATTAGATAACGTACTATACACTTCGTCTAGTTCAGTGTTTTTCTTCACCAATTCTATTTCTTCCACAAATCCTGAGGCAATAATACCAGCAGGTACAGCAAAAATAGCAATCCCTAAAATCCCAACAAATGTAGCCAAGAGCTTTCCAGAAATAGTAACTGGAGCAAAATCTCCATAACCGCCAATTTCTCCAATGAATTTGGAAATAGACCACAGGAATGCATCTGTAATGCTTGCAAAATTTTCGGGTTGACTCGGATTCTCAACGAAAAACAAGATCGCAGAAAGAATTATTGTAATAATCACCACCACTTGAACGGAAATATAGAGCTCCTGTTTTTTGTTTTTTATTGCATTTATTATTAAAGCGTTAGACTTAAAATGATTCATCAATTTGAAAATTCGAACCAATCTCAACAATCGAATGACCGCAATAAATTTTAGCCCAGGCAAAAGCAAAGCAATGAAGAAAGGCAATATGCTTAAAAAGTCAATTACTAATTCAATTCCAAAAAAAGAAAATAATCTCCTTTCTTTTGTCTTAACCTCATGGCGAATTTTCAGAACAAAATCAACTGAAAAAACGCCTGTAATTATCCCGTCGATAATTAGTAAAAGATAAGCGTTTTCATTTGAAAATCCAGGCGTTGTATCTAATATTAGATGAACCAATGAACACACCACCATTATAAACACGAACTGATTCCATTTTTTCATTTATCACAAATTTGTTTGAACAGAACAAATGTTGCGAATATCTATAAACTATAAAGAAAATATGCAGTTTAAGTTAGTTCAAGTATTTCGAACAAGATTATGATACATGAATTAATTCTGAAAAAGAAGTAGATTCAGTAACTCTCAATCCTCCAAATGCCCAAACTTGCCGTTTTGAAAATCCTCAAAAGCTTCAACGATTTCTTGTCGTGTATTCATGACAAAAGGTCCGTGTGCAGCGATGGGTTCATTTAACGGTTCGCCGGAAAGAATTAAAACGGTAGATTGAGCAAGGCTTTTGATGTGAAATGTTTCGCCCTTATTATCAAATAAGACAAAATGATTAACGGGAACAACAGATTCTCCATTCACCTCAATCTCTCCGTCTATCACCAATAAAGCGGTGTTATAAGCTGCAGGAAAATCAAATGATGCCCCTCCTGCTTCATTAAGTTTCACATTCAACATCGAAACAGGACTAAAAGTAAATGCAGGACCTTTTACGCACTGATATTCACCTGCAATAATCTCCACTTTTCCGCTCTTGTTTGCAAGTTGAACTATTCCCATTTGCTCATTCGCAATTGCTTGGTATTTAGGCTTCGACATTTTATCCTTTGCTGGTAAATTCACCCACAATTGAACCATTTGAAATTCGCCACCTTCTTGGCTAAAAGTTTCCTCGTGATATTCCTTGTGCAATACGCCAGATGCAGCGGTCATCCACTGAACATCCCCCTCTCCTATTATTCCACCGCCGCCACTACTATCGTGATGAGCCACTTTTCCTTTGTAAGCAATTGTCACTGTTTCAAAACCTCTGTGCGGATGAACTCCTACTCCTTTTGGTTTATCACTTGGCGGAAAATAAAAGCGTGAATTGTAATCTAACATGATAAACGGATCCATGCGCTGCATGTCCAACCGGTATGCACTTGGGATAAAATTATGAACACGGAAACCATCTCCCACAAAATGGGGTTCTCTAGGTGGCACAATTACTTCAATATTTTTTGTTGACATAGCTGATTAATGGATAATGTAAAATAGAGTGGTTAGTTTTCATCGTTTATTCCATCTTCAACGTGTAAAACATGTAATAATCGATGAATAATTGGAGTCATAAAAACAGCGGTAAGACTCAAAAAAGCAACACCACTATACAGTGCATAAAAGGAAGAAAAAATCTTAGCAGTAGGTGTTGTCATTTCCACTACCGGTCCCATTCCTGTCAAAATCAATGCTGCCATATGAAAACTATCTAACCACGAAGTTTCTGCAGCTACATGATATCCGATTGTCCCTATTGCCATGGAAAAGGTAATCACTGCCAATGAAAGCAAAACATACTTTCCGATGCGCGCCATAAAACGAGGGAAGGGCACAACTTTTTGATTCTTTCTTTCAAGTTTCATAGCATTCTATTTAATTACACCACTTCTTAAATTAGTAAAACGAACCTGCAAACCATTTCGTTTTAAAAAATGGCTTAGGTTATCGAAAGTAGTAAGTATTATTCATAAAATCCCTTTAATTATTTTATCTTTGCAAAAAAATTCAGCTATGTTAACAGTAAGTAATATTTCCCTTCAATTCGGAAAACGGATACTATTTGATGATGTGAATGTCAAATTTGTAAACGGAAACTGCTACGGAGTCATTGGCGCCAATGGAGCCGGAAAATCAACTTTTTTAAAGATTTTAACGGGCGATCAAGATCCAACAACGGGAAGAATTGATTTAGAGCCTGGAAAACGTATGGCGGTTTTAAGCCAAAATCACTTTGGATTTGACCAATTCCCTGTCCTTCAAACGGTTATCATGGGACACAAACGATTGTATGAAATCATGGTTGAGAAAGATGCATTGTACTCAAAACCTGATTTTTCAGATGCAGATGGAATGAAAACAGCTGAACTAGAAGGAGAATTTGCAGATTTGGAAGGCTGGAATGCTGAAACAGACGCTGCTACCATGCTAAGTAATTTAGGAATTAAAGAATCTCATCACAACTCATTAATGGGAGATTTGCCCAATGAATTGAAAGTGCGTGTGTTAATTGCTCAGGCTCTTTTTGGAAATCCGGATGTATTGATTCTTGATGAACCAACAAATGACTTGGACTTAAAAACGATTGGTTGGTTAGAAGATTTTTTAATGGATTTTAGAAATACCGTGATTGTTGTATCGCATGACCGTCACTTTTTGGATACTGTCTGTACGCATATTGTTGATATTGACTTTAGTAAGTTGAATTTATTTACCGGAAACTATTCTTTCTGGTATCAATCCTCTCAATTAGCTGCTCGTCAACGTTCGGATAAAAACAAAAAAGCAGAGGAAAAGAAAAAAGAATTAATGGAATTCATTACACGATTTTCTGCCAATGCTGCTAAGTCCAAACAAGCTACTAGTAGGCGTAAAATGCTCGATAACTTGGATTTAACAGAGATTAAACCATCATCCAGAAGATACCCTGGAATTACTTTTCATCAAGAACGGGATGCAGGAAATCAAATTTTGACAATAGAAAATTTATCCAAAAAAACGGTGGATGGTGTTCAATTATTTACAGGAGTTAATTTCACCGTTAATAAAGGGGACAAAATCGCATTTATATCCAAAAACTCGGTTGCCTTAACCTCGTTTTATGAAATTCTAAACAATTATTTAAAAGCTGATATCGGAGAATTCACATACGGAACTACAATTTCCACTGGATACATACCCAATGACAATCACTCCTATTTTGAAGGAAAAATTGCATTGATAGATTGGTTAAGACAATATGCCCAAACGGATGAAGAACGAGAAGAAGTGTATTTGCGTACTTTTTTAGGTCGTATGCTATTTACCGGTGAAGAAGCAATGAAAACAGCAAATGTGCTTTCTGGAGGTGAAAAAGTACGTTGTATGTTGTCCAAAATGATGTTGGCAAAAGCGAATTTATTAATCATGGATGAACCAACCAATCACTTGGATTTGGAATCGATTACAGCATTAAATAATGCGATGCGTGATTTCCCTGGAGTAATTTTGTTTACATCACATGACCACGAATTAGTGAATACGGTTGCCACTAGAATTATTGAATTAACACCGACTGGAATTATTGATAAAATGATGCCTTACGACGATTATTTGGCAGATGCTAAAATCAGTCAATTACAAGATGAATTGTACGCGTAATATTTTTTGAATCATGGAGTCAGTTGTTCGCTACACATTTTCATCCGAGGAACGAAATAAGCAATACGTTCAAATCAAGGTTCAAATACCAGTTTCCAAAGAATGTACGCTTGTTCATTTACCATCTTGGAGACCAGGACGCTATGAACTAGGGAATTTCGCGAAAAACATAAACCGATTTCGTGTTTATAATGATCAGAAGAAAGCAGTTTCATTTCAAAAAATCAATAAAGATACGTGGGAAGTTGATTCAAAAGCGACTAATTTCATTTCAGTTGAATACTCGTATTATGCATCAGAATTAAATGCGGGATCCACTTTTTTATCCGATGATCAACTCTATGTAAATCCAGTAAATTGCTGTGTTTACACGGAAGAAACCCAACATATACCTTGCCAAATTGAATTATCCATTCCTGAATCGTGGAAGGTTGCTACTTCATTGGCTGGAGAGAACAAATCAAGAACGGCTGTTAATTTCGATGAATTAGCGGATTCACCTTTTATTTGTTCCGCACATCTTCAAGTTGAAACCTACACGGTGAATACCACCAAATTTTATGTATGGTTCAACGGCGAAATCAAACCGGATTGGGATAGAGTATTAAACGATTTTAGTGCTTTTTCAAAAAAACAAATTGAAAAATTCATTGAGTTTCCGGTATCTGAATACCATTTTTTAATTCAAATACTTCCAACGAAAGCGTATCATGGAGTTGAACATTGCAAAAGCACTGTTATTACATTAGGTCCAACTTATGAAGTTTTCAGAAGTTTATACAAAGAACTCTTGGGGGTTTCTTCACATGAATTGTATCATACATGGAATGTGAAAGCATTGCGACCTCAGGTTATGTTACCGTATGATTTCAAAAAAGAAAATTATTCCGAGCTAGGCTACATTTACGAAGGAATCACAACCTATATGGGTGATCTTTTCTTGTTAAAAAGTGGTGTTTTTTCGCTTGAACACTATTTGAATGAATTCAATCATCAACTTCAGAAACACTTTGATAATCCTGCTCGATTCAATTATTCGGTAGCACAATCTTCTTTTGACACGTGGTTGGATGGATATGTTCCGGGAGCACCGGGTAGAAAAGTTTCTATTTATACCGAAGGCTGTTTATTAGCTTTTGTAACGGATGTGAAAATTAGACAAGCGACACAAAATAAATACGGGTTAGACGAAGTAATGAAGCGCTTGTATTTCGATTTTGCATTGCAAGGAAAAGGAATAACGGAAACTGATTATCAATCAATACTTGAAAACGTAGCAGGAATTTCTTTTGAATCTTTTTTCAAGGATTTTGTCCATGGTACTCAACCTTATGAATCTATTTTAACTGAATCTTTGAATTATTTAGGAATGGAGCTCCATCACAAACCTTCAGCTCTTTATTCAGAAGGTCGATTAGGAATGAAATTAATTCCACTTGGAAAATCGTTTCAAGTTTCTGCAATGTATGCAGGAGGTCCAGCTGAACTCGGTGGAATGAGAATTGGGGATGAATTAATTGGTATTAATGGATTTGTACTCAACAATGATATTGAATCATGGTTTTCCTATTTTGATGAAGATATCAAAGCAATCACTTTTATTCGTGAAGGTAAATTAAATACACTTCAACTTCCTGAGGTACAGCGATTCTTTTATGTAACTTATTCGGTTAAGGCATTAGATAACAAAAACGGAGCTCAGGAAAAATCGCTCAAATTATGGAGTGAATAACTCTAATTCACTATCTCACAAAAATCACTTCCTCATTTGGTAGCCTAAATCGCGGCCCCCAAATTCCTTCTTCCGTTCCTTTTCCAACGGAAATGATCATGTTAATCTCTGCTCCTCTTGGTAATCCCAAGGTTCGTTTCACACGTTTCTCATCAAATCCTTCCATCGGGCAAGAATGAAATCCTTCTGCAGCAATTGATAACATAAACGTTTGAGCGGCCAAAGCACATGATTTATGCACCATAATTCGCTGGTTGGCGCTCCCTCCTGTTCGAAAAAACGGTTTGCGAAGACCAACAAAAAAACTGATTAATCTTCTAACTGTTGACATGATTCCAAGACCATCATTCATGTACAGCAAGGGCATAACCTTACCATAATAATCCATTCCGCCTTTTTGTAATTTATTGGGTTCGCCAACTAGGGTACCCTTAATTTTTTTCAAATTCCATTGTGCTCTTTCTCTCCACTTATCTTTACGGGTAACGAAAACAACCATTTGCTGAGCCGTTCGAGCAGCTTGTTGATTCAAACAAAGTGGTATAAATTTTTGAAGTTCAGCCTCGGATTTTATCCAATAAAACTCCCACAATTGCATGTTGCTGCTATTTGGTGAAAGAATTGCTCTATCCAGGCTTTTCTGAATTACTTCTTCTGGCACTTCGGTTGCATCAAAAACACGGTTCGATCTTCTAAAATTAACTATTTCTTGAAATTCGTTTGAGTACATAAATTAATTTTTGATTTTCGACAAAGAAAGTCAATTTTGGTTAAAAAGAGTTAGAATAAATTGATTGTTCGCAATTGAATCAGTAAATTATAAGAATGTAAATAGATTAAGTCAAGCCGAATATATATTTGTGAATAGGCAAGTGGTTGCTTTTTTTGACAGTTTGCAAATATCGTTGATTTGATTGAAATTTGTTTTATTCAACTGAAACGGAAATGATCACTTCTGGGGAGCAACTGACCAGGGATAAGTTGAATCGACGAAAATGAATGAAAGACGTAAGAGTTTCCATCTTGCTTGCTATCTAATTTCGGAGTGCTTTTAATCCAAGAAAAACAGTAGCTTGCTTATTTCTGCCTCTTTCTCTTAGGCTTACCATACTTTTCGTGCATAGCTTTTTTATGGTCGTAACGCACGTTTACTTTTTTATTTTTCTCTTTTTTCTCATGAAAAGAAAGTCCTCTATTTTCATTTGTAGGTGATTTGATTGCTTTACCGGGAATAGCAGATTTTGGTCTTTCAAATTCCATAATCTCATCTGTAAACTCAACATCCTCAGGTACTTTCGTAAAATCAAGTTGTTGCTGCATAAGTTCTTGAATAGCCAATAGCGCTGCTTCGTCTTTTTTGGTCACAAAGGTAATTGCCGTGCCATTTTTATCTGCCCTACCCGTTCGTCCAATTCGGTGAATGTAGTTTTCTGGACTTTCCGGAATATCAAAATTGATCACATGTGAAACGTCAGTAACATCAATTCCACGTGCTATTAAATCCGTGGCAATCAATACACGAATTGTACCTGATTGAAATTTTTGTACTGCCTCGAAGCGGAAATTCTGTGCTTTATTGGAGTGAATGATACCAATCGTATCCGTTAAACTCGCTTCAATTTCTGTAAACAATAAATCGGCTAAAGCGCGAGAAGAAACAAAGACTAAAATTTTTGAACTAGCATCTGTCTGTTGAATGAGATGACGCAATAGACCCACTTTTGAAAGAAAATTCGGAACGCGGTAACCCGTTTGATCAATTTTTTCAAGAGGCAAACCAGCGCGAGCAGCTTCAACGCGCACAGGAGAGATCAAATAGTCATCCAAAAACAATGATACTTCTTCCGATAGAGTTGCGGAAAAAACCATATGCTGTCTTTTGGCAGGCAAAAACTCAAATATATGCAATAGTTGCGGTCTAAATCCAAGGCTAAGTGTTTCATCCACCTCATCAATCACGACTTTTTTGACCTGTTTTAATTGCAACGAACCAGTTTTAGCTAAATCTAGAATGCGTCCAGGCGTACCAACTAGGATATCTATTCCTTGCAATACCATAGAGGCCTGTGTTTTCATATTAGTCCCACCATACACACCCCCAGCCGCTACATTCATATAAGTCGTTAACTTCTCCACTTCACTCACCACCTGAGCAACCAATTCTCTTGTAGGTACAATTATTAAAATCTGAGGATGAGGTTCTTTTGAAAATTCCCACATAGATAAACAAGGCAGCAAGTAAGCCAATGTCTTACCAGTACCTGTTTGTGCAATACCAATTGTATCTTTTCCGGATATCATCACGTTGAAACCTGAGGCCTGAATGGTTGTAGGAGTTTTATAGCCTAAATCATCTAAGGCATTCCAAAGAGGTTTCTTCAAATTTAAATCGCGAAATGTCATAGAAACAATTTTACGCAAAGCTAAGGAGAGATTGTTGATTACCTTGCATTTATTTTGAATAAAAAAACAGACCGAAAGTCTGTTTTTGTTTTGTGACCTTGTCAGGATAAAAAATCTAACTTTTATACCAATTTGGAGGGGGTTATAGAGCTTCTCAATGAGAAAAGATAGCAATAGTAATCTATATATTCAAAAGACACAAAAAACATTTCATCTACCTAACTCTTTAAGCATAGTGTAATGATTTCTAATGGCAATAAAAAAAGTGCTGTTCGAATGATACGGATAATCGCATTCCCTTGCCGTATACTGGACGATCTCAGAAAGAGATTGATAGTGAACATGGCATACATCAGGGAACAAATGATGTTCGATCTGAAAGTTCAATCCCCCCAGAAAGAAAGTGATCACCTTATTATTCATGGCAAAATTTGAAGTAGTTCGCATTTGATGTAAATGCCAGTTAACCTGTTCATCTCGATCAACATCCCCAAATTCGACATTCGGAACAACATGAGCCAATTGAAAAATGATCGTCATGGTAACACCCGAAACAAAGACCATCGTGAGGAACATCAGAACAATTAGATAATTTGGTAAAGGGAGAACCATCAACGGTATTATGAGAAAAACGGCAAAAAAAACAAGTTTCTTAATCAGGATCTGCAAAGTGAGTAATACGGTTTCCCAACCAGTCGTTAAAAATCCCATGCAATAGTATTTCCTTACTTTAACGAAATCCTTCCAGGTAATCCACTCAATGATCAACAAGCCATATAAAAACGTCGCGTACACATGTTGAAAGCGG
>Ga0049081_10000548_pt1 | contig 14481 bp, 25 predicted proteins | sample GreLakmeER78MSRF_FD_66717 | JGI IMG/M metagenome (GOLD analysis project Ga0049081, IMG submission 66717) | Freshwater lentic microbial communities from great Laurentian Lakes, MI, USA - Great Lakes metaG ER78MSRF | ecosystem: Environmental > Aquatic > Freshwater > Lake | place: Great Lakes...
TATGAGTGGTATCAGACTTCGAGAGTAGAAAGAAAGACTGCAGGATTGAAAGGTCGTCAATATATGTTGGATGAAAAAGTTGGAATGGAAAGTAAAAATATGGGTAAAAGAATAATCGATAGTATAAACGGTTGTTTTAAAAACTTTAACCCAAGAAGTCGTTACAAATTATACAAAGTTTAAGGGTTAGAATATGAATTATAGACCAGAATTAGTATTTTGTGGACCAGTTGCTACAATGAGTGGTTATGGATCCCATGCAAGAGATTTGTTACTTTCCTTAATAAAAATGGATAAGTTTAATATAAGTGTTATCTCAATAAATTGGGGTGATACTCCAATGAATGCATTGAATCCAAATAGAGAAGATGATAAACTCATATTGGATTTAATTAGAAATGAACCGTTAAATAGACAACCCGATATTTGGATGCAATGCACTATACCAAATGAGTTTCAACCTGTTGGTAAATATAACATAGGTATTACTGCTGGTGTGGAAACAGATGCGTGTTCTCCAGAATGGATAGATGGGTGTAATAAAATGAATTTGATAATAGTTCCATCAAGACACGCTAAAAAAGTATTTGAGGAAACATCTTATACAAAACATGACAAAGTTACTAACACTCCAGTTGGTCTTTTGAAACTTGAAAAACCAGTTGAAGTTTTACATGAGGGTGTTAGATTAGATATTTACAATAAATCAATCGAAATGAATTCTGGTATAGAAAATACATTGAATGAAATTGAAGAAGATTTTGCTTTTCTTTTCGTAGGTCATTGGCTTAAAGGTGATTTCGGACAAGATAGAAAAGATTTATCGGGTCTAATATACACATTCATAGAAACGTTTTCAGGTCAACCAAACAAACCCGCTCTTTTATTAAAGACATCATGTGGAACATTTTCAACAACTGATAAAAGTAGAGTTGTTGAAAAAATAAATTTGATAAAACAAATGAGTAAAAAAACTGATATTCCAAATATCTATCTCATTCATGGTGAACTTACCGATGATGAAATGAATTCATTATACAATCATAATAAAGTTAAGGCGATGGTTTCATTTACAAAAGGTGAAGGATATGGAAGACCTATTGCAGAATTTATGGCAAGTGGTAAGCCAATTATTGTTTCTGGATGGAGTGGACATACAGACTTTGTTAATCAAAACTTCCATGTACATTTGAAAGGTGAATTAAAACCTGTTCATCCAAGTGCAGTATGGGAGAGTGTAATCAATTCCGGAACACAATGGTTTACTGTAAACTATCAAGAGGCATCAAAAGTTTTATATGATGTGTTTACAAACTACACAAAATTTTTAAGGTCATCTAAATTATCTTTGCGAGAAGTTGAAAATCTTTGGTCATACGAAAAGATGCACAGTAAATTCATAAAACTATTAGATGATAAACTTCCTAAGTTTGCACAACAAGTTTCTATGAACTTACCAAAACTTAAAAAAATAACACCCGTTTCCGGAGAAGATACAAAATGATTTCATACACTATTACCGTTTGTAATGAAGATAAAGATTTGAATGCATTATTAAGATTTCTTGGTAACAGACTAATAGATAATGATGAAATTGTAGTTCAAATGGACACCATGACAACTACATCTGCTGTTAGGAATGTGATAGATTCTTATAGAGAATCTATACCAAACTTAAAAGTAATTGAATATCCATTGGATAAAGATTTTGCACAATTTAAAAATAATTTAAAAAGTCATTGTACACAAAAATGGATATTCAATATTGATGCAGATGAACTTCCATCTGGAGAACTCATTGAAAACTTACATCAAATACTCAATGATAATAATGAAGTAGATATGGTGTTGGTTCCAAGATGGAATTTGGTCAATGGTATAACCGAAGAGCATATAAAAATGTGGGGATGGAGAGTAGATGAAATCGGTAGAATAAATTGGCCAGATTATCAAACTCGGATATACAAAAACAAAAAAGAAATAGTTTGGAAAAATAAAGTTCACGAAAGGTTATCTGGTTATGAATCATTCTCTGCATTTCCAGAAGAAAAAGAATTTTGTTTATTTCATTCAAAAACAATAGAACGTCAAGAAACCCAAAACAAATTTTATCAGGAAATACATGGTTGAAACAATAACATACAAAGGAAAACAGTATCCAAAGTTTCAGAGTGAAGGATATGCTTCAAGATTTGCAATACCTTATGCACAACAAGTTTGTCATGGCGTTGGTGTTGATGTTGGATGTAATAGAGAGGAATGGGCTTTTCCAGGTTCAACTCCAATCGATCCTGTAATAAATGAGTGGGATGCAATGAACTTCCCACAAACAAATTTGGATTACATATTTTCATCACATTGTCTTGAACACTTAACTGATTGGGTTAGTGTGTTGGATTATTGGAAAACAAAATTAAATCCGGGTGGAGTTCTTTTTTTATATCTTCCAGATTACTCTCAAGTTTATTGGAGACCTTGGAATAACAGAAAACACCTGAACATATTTACTCCACATATAATTCGTGACTATATGGAAGACAGAGGATATAAAAATGTATTCACATCTGGTGTAGATTTGTATAATGCTTTTATGGTGTTCGGTGAAAATGCTTAACATCGAAAATAAAAAGATTGTAATAACAGGATCAACAGGATTTCTTGGCAAACATTTAATGGAAAGATTTGTCAACTGCGAAGTTATGGAAATAAAAAGAGATTTAAGTTTAATAAAAAATATTAAATCATTTAATCCGGATTATATCTTTCACTTTGCAGCTGAAATTTATGATGAAGATTCTATGTTTGAGTCGAATGTGATGTTTACTTACAATCTACTTGAACACACAAAAGATGTAAACTATAAAGCATTTGTGTATTGTGGTTCATCATCTGAGTATGGAACAAAAAACAAACCCATGTCAGAGAATGATTATTTAGAACCAAATACACTATACTCTGCAACAAAATCATCTGGAACAATGATGTGTAAAGGATTTGCATCCAGATATAATAAACCGATAATTACAGTAAGACCATTTTCGGTATACGGTCTTTATGAAAAATCACACAGATTTATACCAACATTATTTGATAGATTTGTAAAAAAAGAATCCGTAACAATATCACCAGGCGTACATGATTTTATTTACATAGATGATTTCATAAATGCTGTTTTAGTGATAACAAATTCTGATTCTGAAATTATTAAGGGTGACGTTGTAAATATAGGGTACGGCAGTCAATGGACAAATAAAGAAGTATATGATATAATGAAAAATATATTTCAATATGATATTGATGTGAATTTTGTAGACGGTAAATTAAGAACATTCGATACAACTAAATCTTGGGTTGCTGATATATCAAAGTTGAAGGATAAGTATGGGTATTTTCCAAAGTATAGTCTTGAATATGGACTAAACGAATTACATAAATTAAAGATTGGAGGTTAGTATGTTTGGTAATAATGAAAATGTAAAGATTGATGTTTGTCATGCACATCTAGTTTCAGGATTAGTTGCGTCACATAAGCCAGAAAAAATATTAGAACTTGGCGTAGGTGGTGGCAGAGCAACAGATGGTATACTTGAAGCAGTTGCATATAATAGTAATAATCCAAGTTATACTTTGGTTGATAATTGGATTGATTTTGGGGGAGGTATGCCCATAGAAGTTCAAGAAAGATATGGTGATAAGATTAACATTGTAACTTCCGATGAAAAAGATTTTGTTTTTTCAACAAATGAAAAGTATGATTTTATATTATCAGATGCAGACCACCATCATACAAATGAATGGTTCAAATATGTTTACGATAATCTATTGTTACCAAACGGAATATTGATTTATCACGATGTTAATTTGTTTCCAGAAATAGATGGTAGTTTTCCAAATCTTCTTGAAATTCTTGAAGAGTGTAAAAATATGAATTTGAATCATGTATTATTTAATAAATCAACATTACCGAATGAAAGATGTCATAGAGGTTTGCTTGTAATATTCAAACATTAAGGAGTTGATTTTAATGAGAGACCCAATTATTTATCGGTTGATGTATAGACTTGTTGATATAAGTGTGAAACACAATCTTGGTCATCTTGGTAGTTGTTTAACTACATTACCAATATTGTTTGAAATTTATTCAAAAAAAGGAACAGACGATAAAGTTATATTATCCAATGGTCATGCTGGATTGGCACTATATGTGATACTCGAATATTTTTATGGAATTGATGCAGAACAGTTATTGATTAAACACGGTATTCATCCAGACAGAGATATTCAAAATTATATCGATGTTGCAACAGGTAGTCTTGGACTTGGTATAACAGTTGCAACCGGAATTGCAGTTGGTGATAAAAATATAAATGTTCATTGTATTATATCAGACGGAGAATGTGCTGAGGGTTCTGTGTGGGAATCTCTTAGATTCATAAGTGATTTCAATGTAGATAATATAACAATACATTGTAATATAAACGGTTGGTCTGCATATCAATCGATTGACGGTGATAAATTGGAAAAGAGACTAAAATCGTTTTTAGAAAATATTGTTATTCATAAAACAGATGTTAGTGAACTTTTAAGTTGGAAAAACGAATTGGCTGCACATTATACAAGTGCAACCGATGAAATATTAAATGAATTAAAAAACAAAATAGAGGATATAATAAATGCTTAGTCCAATAAATTATGAAGTTTTAAAGTATGAAATAGCTACTTTCGAGGGGAATCATTTAGAAATAGGTGCATTCGATGGAGAAGGTGTTCGTTCTTTGGCATTAGAATTTCCAAATAAACATTTCTACGTAATAGATCCATTTATTGAAGATGGATATACTTCTTGGATTTCAAATAAAAATAGGGGTGAATCTATGCCTCATATACGAGAAGTTGCAATACAAAATATGAATTTACCTAATATAACACATTATGAAATGACAACCGAAGATTTCATTAAGTCTAATATAAAATTAGATAATGTAAAAACTATAATGATTGACGGCTCACATATACATGAAGATGTTATAATAGACATCGATTTTAGCTTAGATTTATTGAAAGGCATTCGTGGTATGATATTCATGGATGATACAAATAAACCGGATATATTGGCTGCTTATAGTAAGTATTTTCCTTTCAAGTCTGATGGTAAATATACTGTAAAATTTGTTGATTGGTATAGAATTGTAATTGGAAATTTTTAATAAACTATTTTGGTTTTAAAGTATGAGGAAAACTTTTGTAGAATATTTGGAAAATCAAGTAGAAAAAAATCCAAATATAGTTTTAGTCACTGCAGATTTGGGATATGGATTATTTGATTCCTTTAAAGAAAAATATCCAAATAATTTCATAAACTGTGGATCATCTGAGCAACTAATGATTGGTTTGTGTGTTGGGTTATCGTACACAGGAAAGTTGCCTATTGCATATAGTATAACACCGTTTATTGTTTTTAGACCAATAGAACTTATACGAAATTATGTTAATCGTGAAAAACTAAATATAAAATTAGTTGCATCTGGTAGAGATAAAGATTATTCGCATGATGGTTTTACTCATTGGGGACATGACGATGACATATTGAAGTATTTTGAAAACATAGATTTTAAAAGACCATCAGACGAAAATGAGTTAATTGAAGATTTACATACTACTTTTTCAAAAGAAGGTCCTGTTTACCTTAACTTATCAAAGAGGATATTATGAATGTAGCGTTTTGTACTCACGTTTCTGATGATTGGTTTTTTACAATAGGTGCGGACAAACTATTGAAATCAGCAAAATATTTTCATCCTGAAATACCATTTTATGTATTCAATTCGGAACAAATACAAACCATTTTCGATACACATGAAAACTTTAATTGGACAACAATACACCCTGCAATATCAATGCAGTTAATAGATGAGTATGATATGGTAGTTCATTTTGATGCTGACTGTATCATAACTGGAAAACTAAATGAATTATTGGATGAAGATAATTTAAACTATGACATAATAGGTGTCAGAAATAATAATGATTTTAAGAAGGCAGGAAAGGATTCTGCCATTTTTGAAAAATATAGTTGGGACACATATCTTAATTGTGGTTTAGTTGGAGTAACCAATAAATCCTTTTTAGAAAAATGGATAGACTATAATTTATCATTTGGAAATATTATGCCATTCCAAGAACAATCCATTTTGAATAGAATGGTACACGAGGAAGATTGGACACACAAAATCTTAGATCCAGTTGATAGTAATGTTTACTATGGAATATCAAATGTTTGGGGTGAAAGAACACATTGGGATTCTTGGAAGGAAATTAAAATAGTTAATGATGAACTAATACTCAATAACAAAGTAGTAAAAGTTCTACATCAGGCAGGCGGAAGTGTGAAAAATAAATTACAACCAAATATGTTTAACGAAGAAACATTATCGTATTTTAACAAAATAGAATTGATGTAATAGAATGAAAGAAAGTATAATAATAATGCAACCATTTGGTATAGGTGATATTCTTTTTATATCACCTATTATATCAAAATTAGATTACGATGTAATTTGGCCTGTAAATGATCAATATATTTGGATAAAAGACTATTTGGTTTTTCCGAATACAACATTTGTAGAAATGTCCAAATACATAAAAGAACCAATATATTCTTTGGTTGATAAGATAGATTTTCTAAACGCAGAAAACATACTACGGTCAATGGGTGTTAAACTCGATTGTATGGGTGCAAAATATCATTATGTATCGGAAGATGTTTCTGAGTGGAGAACATTAAAATGGAATAGAAATTTTGATAAAGAAAACGAATTGTATGAAAGCTTAGGATTGAAAGATGATGAAAAATACACATTAGTTAATTGTAACTTTGCTTCTCCAGAATTAAAATATAAAATATCAATAAATCCGGACGATAACAATAAAATTGTATACATGGATTATATCGATGGGTTCACTCTTTTGGATTGGGGTAAGGTTATAGAAAAATCAAAAGTATTTCATACGGTAAGTACAGCTACATTTTATATGGTAGAATTTTTAAATTGTAAGGAAACAGAATTGCATCTTTATCCGAGATACGGGATTGATACAAATTTGAATCCAATTAGACCAATTATTTCTGAAAGGTGGATATGCCATGAGTAAACCAATTCATATATTTGTTAGACACAATAACAAATCAGTAGATAGAAAAAAAGATGTTAAGCCAGAATGGTTTTCATTTCAAAAATGTTTTGACTCTTTAATAACAGACAATGTTGATATAACAGTATGTCTTGATGGTAAACTCGAAAATCATAATGTAGATTTTCGTGGAAAAGAAGTAATAGAATTCGTAGGTGGTTCAGATCACGCTAGTTTTGATTTTCTATTGGAAACAGTAGTAACAAAAGACTTGGATGCCGATACAATCGTTTATTTAGTTGAAGATGATTATATGCACAGACCAGGTTGGGATTTAGTGATGATGGATGCGTTTGAATCATTCAATGTTGATTACGTTACGTTATATGACCATCCAGATAAATATTTTTTACCGATGTATGAAACATTACAATCAAAACTATTAGTTAGTAAATTATCACATTGGAGATCAACACCATCTACCTGCAACACTTATGCTGGTAAAATGGTTACATTAAAAAAACATTGGGATATTCATAAATTATATTGCAGACCAGATGTTACTCACGATGGATATGATCATACTAAATTTACGCACTTGTGGAATGAGGGATCAAATTTAATATCATGTGTACCAGGATACTCTACTCATTGTGAAAATCCATTTGTTTCACCACTCGTTGATTGGGCAAGTTTATGATTAAAGTTTCCTATGATACTAAAAAATTTCAATTCAAAGAAATTTTATCGAACTTACTAAATACCGTTGATTTATGTCAAATAAATGAAACGATGAAAGTATTAAAGAGAGAAAATGATCAGAGTACAGTTTATCATAAAATGTATTATGATTGGGCAAGAACAGATGAATTTGTAAATTTATATCAAAATTTTATTCGAGAGGTTGTTTTACCCATTTACAATAAAAGTATAGTGTACCAGTCAATACCAACTTTCAGAGTTGCATTTCAGAATAATATTGCAGTAGGTGAATTTCATAAGGATAAATGGTACAGAGATATTTCTTGGGCAGAAAAAGTATCTGAGGATAATTTCTTTTTACCATTCACAGATGCATTTGATACAAATACAATATGGGTGGAAACAGAAGAGGATAAAGGTGATTATTTCCCAATGGAATGTAAATATGGTGAAATAATAAAATGGAATGGTAGTAATCTCACACATGGTAATAAAATAAATACAACTGGTAAAACCAGAATAAGCGTTGATTTTAGAGTAATACCATACGATAGATATGAACCAAGTAATCATGGATCAATAAACATGGACTCTAAATTTTCTATCGGTGGGTATTACGATTTATTGGAGATATAATATATGATTTCAGTAATAATACCAACATATAAATCACCATCTGCTTTAGATTTATGTTTAACTTCAGCGATAAAAGGTCAATCTAAAAAGAATGAAATAATCGTAGTTGTTGATGGTACATACGATATTAACAAAGATATTTTGGAAAAACACGGTAGTGATATACTTGTTTTGAATTTAGAAAAGAATCTTGGTACTTGCCGTGCTACAAATCTTGGTGTGTATAACTCAACCAATGAAAAGATTTTAATAGTAAACGATGATAATGTTTTCCCTAAAAATTGGGATGACACATTGGAAAAATGTTTTGAGGAAAATTCTGTAATATCACCTAATCAAATTGAGCCATACCCAAGTATGTTTAGGCAATTTGTGATAAAAGATTTGGGAAGAACACCCGATGGTTTTGATTTGGATGGGTATTGGTCGATGTCTGAAATGATTTCTGACAATGTTAAGGATGATTCCGGTTCAACATTTCCAATTTTTATATCAAAGAAGGATTTTTTAAGAGTAGGTGGATTCGATGAAAGTTATCCATCCCCATCTGGATTTGTGGCTGATTGGGAATTCTTTTTGAAATGTGAACTAAATGGTATGAAAATGTTAAGAGATTACTCCACACACTTCTACCATTTTGTGTCTCTTTCTACAAAAACACCAGAACAAGTAGAGTTATCAAAAAAATATGAACAAGATTGCCATGAGTATTTCTACTATAAGTGGGGACAATGGGCTCAACACAATCCAAATAATAATTCAAAAATGATTTCAAAGTATATTATTTAAGACTAACACCATATTTATAGTGGGAATACATCATTTAATTTTGGAGAATATCATGCATGAAATAGCAAGCACACTTGTGGCTATTCAAACGCAACTTCGTTTCTTTCACTGGCAAACTAAATCTTATGCACGTCATCAGGCATACGGTGGGACTTATAGTGCAATGGACGGTTTAATTGATTCATTTGTTGAAGTTCTTATGGGTAAGTATGGAAGAGTTCCTGCAATGCCATTTAAACTCTATAACAGAAACGAAAAGGATATTGCATCATTTATAGACGAATCAGTATCATATCTATTAAATTTGGATAATGTACTTGATGGTCAAACAGATTCGGATTTGCTAAACATTCGTGACGAAATGTTGGCAGAATTTAATAAACTTCGTTATTTAATTACATTAAAGTAAAACTTATTGAAAGGTGGTTATTATGAGTGAACAAACTAAAATTGAAGAATCAAAAGGTCTTGGAGACAGCATTGCAAAAGTTACAAACGCACTTGGACTTGATAAAGTGGCTGAAACTGTTGCTCATGCAGTTGGTAAAGAAGACTGTGGTTGTAATAAAAGAAGACAAAAATTAAATGATATGTTTCCGTATAAAAGATGACACCGGAAAATATACATAAACTTGCAGATAAGATTGGGTTATCTTGGGATGGAGATAAGAGCTTCATGTCATGGTGTAACAAAGTTGTTGGCAAGAAACATCTTGATGATATGTCAGAGGTAGAACTTATTATGATATTCAATAGAATAAAGAATGGCAAATATCCACAGTCGTTGAATAAGAATGTCTAATATAAATCACATATCACCAGAAGAACTTTCAAAGATAAATAAACCGGGAGCGGCTGGTGTTTTAACTATCACCTCTTCCGGTGAGTTTCTTTTAACAAAGAGAAACTCAAAGGCTTATTATCTTGGTGGACACTGGTCCGTACCATCTGGCGAAGTTGATGTCAATAATTTGGAATCAATGGAAGATTGTGCGAGACGAGAGTTCTTTGAAGAAACAACACATCAAATACCATCGGATGCTAAATTAACTTGTATAGATAGATACTTTGCCGATGGAAGAATGTATTTTTTATTTCTCTATACTGTAAAAAAGAGATTCTTTGTTAAAATAGATTGGGAACATGAAGACGTTAATTGGTTCACAAAAGATAATTTGCCAGAACCTATGGCACCACAAATTTTAGACGCAATTCAAAGACTTTAATATTTATTATTATGAAAAATAAAAAAACATATAAAGAAATAAACGATGCAAATTATCTACTTGATATGATGAAGGAAGATGTATTTGGTCATAGAGTAACATCATATTCACCAAAAGATACTTTAAGACTTAAAAATAAGTTAAAGCAACCAACAACGGATGCGGAAAAGGAAGCATTTGTTGCAATAATCGAACCATTGATGAAACGAAAAACCTACCTATCTCCTGATAAGGAAGCGTTCCTAGATTCATTTATTGATTTAGACACAAGGGTTGGTCAGCATGATTTTATACCAGACGATAGTGGCGATGATGAGTTAGATTATTTACTTGGTGGTATAGATAATATCTTGGATGAAGAATAATTTGCTTTGTTATTTAGAATAATTTTCGTATATTTGTAATACCTAATTTTAGGCATTGGAGAGCCAAATGAATCCTATAAAGAAAATGATAATCGAAGAAACTGTTAATGCTTTGAGAGAAGTAAAACATAAGAAAAAAATCAAAGAAATTACAGGTGAACTTTACGAGGCAGTTAGAATTGCCGGTATGGTTAAAAATAACCCAACTAAATTTAAAGTTGCTAAGAGAGTGATTCACTCAGCAGAACAACTATTGTTTAAAGAATTGCGTAAAGTAAATGAAAATCACGAGTATGAAGGTGAAGGAAAAATGGCAAAAGCACAATTACTTGCCATCATGGAAAAGGCCAATGAGTTATATCACATGATTGATGAAGGTATGCAACTCGAAGATTGGGTTCAATATAAATTATCTATTGCAGAAAATTACATGGATGCTGTTCATGGTTATATGAAATATTACAATGGAGTTGAAGATATGGAACACGAAGTAGATGATGAAATGGAATGGGAAGAAGTTGAAGAAGAAGACTTTGATGATGAGGATGGTATTGAATACGATGACGAAGATGGTTGGGATGAAACTAACATTGATGATTTTGAAGATTTTGGTGATGAAGAAGAATACTATGATGAAGAAGACTTCGATGAATTCGATAAAGAAGGAATCTAATTATAGATGATACCATTTATATTTTCAAATGATTGGGTATTCTATTCCCATGATGGAACGAGGGTAAATATATCAAAAAATGATTTAAAGAGTTATGCCGATAATGATATAACTGAGGATCAGGTAAAGTCATTTCTATATTCATATATGACTGGCATATCTATTACTGATTTCAATTCACCATTATTTCAGACTTATGAATTTTGATACAAGAACAATCATTGACCTCATAAAAATAGATGAATCGTTATGTGATGATATTATGGCAATTATAGATGAAGAACAACTGTTTTCCGATAACATCGGACATCTAAATAGTGATTCATTTATAGATACGGTATCACCATTGATTAAGGATCATCTTAAAAAGTTTATACAAAGAAAATTAAAAGATATTGATCTACAAATAATAAAATCAACTATTAACTTGAACAATGTTGATTATAGGTTACTTGTGGATGAATTAACAAAATGATATAATCCCCAAAGGTTTTTTATGAAAAAGTTTGCTGAATTTCTTGCTTACGGAATAGTAACCCCCTTTATTTATTTCGCATACGCATTCGTTGCAGTCCTATTTACATTCTTATTTGGTTTGCCTATTGCTATTGGTATTCATCTTATTCAGATGGCTACTAATATATTACTAAACAGTTGATTTCGAGCGTATTAAATATAGTTTTATTGTGAAAAATAATTAAGAGAGGTTATTATGAATTACCCCAAACACAGAATGGGTAAAGACATTGTAGTAAAAATGTCACCGCAAGTTGGCGTTATGGAATGTCAATATAGACATTTAGTTAAATCATTCGGACAACCAACATTTTCATCAGATGCTGGTGATGAATTTGATGGTGTAGAAAAAGTTGCTTGGCACATTCAATTTGAAACTGGCCATGTTGCAAAAATTTGTGATGTTCGTCCATTTGGTACTCACGATATTGACTATCGAACAGTTAATGAGTGGAGAGTGAATGCACACGATGAACAAGTATATGAATGGATAAAAGAAAAAATTCGTGATTCCAACCCAAACGGTTAATAGTTTTAACAAATATTAGAAGGAGTAAAGTCAATGAAGTATATCATTGCTGTATTTCTTGCAGTTATGACAATGACTGCCAGTGATACAAAACCATACCTACTTAAACAAGTGGTTAGTGGTGGAAACGGTAATGCAACTCTCGGTCAAGTAGTTGCTGGTTATAAGAAAGGATTTCATGTTGGTATTCGTATTCCGAGAAGAGTTGCTCTTTCCGTAGAAGAAACCAATATGAATAGTTTGTTGGCATATCCAAACCCAACAAGAGACGGCGTAGTATCATTCGGTATTGATAATATCGCTGTGGTACAAGTTACAGATGTGTATGGTAGAGTAGTTATCGAAACATTTAACGGTACATCAAATACTATTACGCTGCCCAATCGTGGTGTGTTCTTTATCAGAATCACAACATGGGATAAACAAGGTTATTCAACAAAAGTTATTTTTAATTAAACAATGAGGAAAAAATGAGACAAGTTATTTTGGCAATCTTTACTTTGATTGCTATCACAGCTAATGCACAAACAAATATTCAGTATCAGGCACACGCACCTGCTGGAACAGATATTAACTCCAAGTTCTCTATCTATATTGCAGATAGTTCATTCGATGAAAATTCACATTTGAATGCAAATGCACTTTGGTATCGTGAGAATGTTGAAATCGAAATCAACAACGGTATCATCAATTATCTTATCGAAAATGTTGCAGATAATATTCTAATTGATAACTACGGTAAAAAACTTTTTGTATATGCTTATGTGAACGGTGTAACACTTGGTAGATTACAAATCAGAACAGTTCCGTATGCACTTCTTTCAACTTATGCACTTGAAGCAGCTGAGGCAAAACACTCACAGACTTCCGATAAAGCAAAACTTGCTGATAGTGCTAGGTCATCTGCACACTCGGTAACTGCTAATAGTTCACTCACATCAAACTATGCAGATTCAACCAATGTCAGTAAACATTCAAATACATCTCGATTTGCAGATACTGCCCGTGCCGCTGGTAAGGCAACTCTCTCAGACTTGGCAACTTATGCCTCAACTGCTGCCCACTCTGCTAAATCAGATACGGCATATTATTCATTAAACGGAACTCATGCTAAGTTTGCAGACACATCATTGTTTGCTCTTGATGCAAACCATGCAGACTTCTCTTCTACATCGGCTTTTGCTACAAACTCTGCTCGTTCTGTTAAGGCAGATACCGCTACCTTTCTGGTGGATTCAACGGTTACATCACGCAATGTCCAACGAGGTGCAATTAACTTATTTGCTCTCGAAGGTGGAGAAACCGCACCAGTCGGTTCTTATGCTACAAGAGGTACAAACGGTATCTCATGGGAAGTTAATCCACAACATAGAACAAGTAGCGTCACAGTCCATACAGTCGCACCAACAACTCTCGCTGGTAATTCAAGATGGGTTGTCAGTCGTGTTGCGGTGGACTACAACATTGTCTCCCCTACGGGTCCAAGTGTTGGTCAGCTCGTCACAATTTTCAATGGCTCAACTGCAAATACTCTTACAATTAGAAATATAGATTGGGGAACAGATACAGCACTTGATTATTCATTGTGGCCAAATCAATCAAGAACTCTTTGGTTCAACGGAACCAAATGGGTTGTAGTAGAATAATCTCAATAACCATGTGTTAATAGAGTTACGAAGTCGCCAGATTATGTCTGGCGATTTCTGTTTATTTTAATTTTGAGTGATATTTATAGTTGGTATTTATTATTTTACAATAGAGTGATAATATGAAAGATTTGGTAAATGAAGGAAGACATCTTCAAGATAACTTCAAAGAGAAGCTTGTAAAAGAAGATCCAATGATGAGTCCATCAATAACTGCCCCATCTAAGGCAGATGTACATTACAAAATAAATCATCCGGTATTGACTTT
>Ga0049081_10000553_pt1 | contig 14341 bp, 17 predicted proteins | sample GreLakmeER78MSRF_FD_66717 | JGI IMG/M metagenome (GOLD analysis project Ga0049081, IMG submission 66717) | Freshwater lentic microbial communities from great Laurentian Lakes, MI, USA - Great Lakes metaG ER78MSRF | ecosystem: Environmental > Aquatic > Freshwater > Lake | place: Great Lakes...
ATGGCGCCGCGCTTCATGATCCACCAAAGCACCAGCACGACGCCGCCGGCCACAAGGACCACAGCCAGCGTCGTCAGCAGGATGGTCAGGGCACGCTTGCCGTCGAATTGGCTGAACATGGACTTGAGGCTGGACGTGGCCGTGTTCATGCGCTCCGACACCTGCTCGCTGATGTCCGAGGCCTTCTCACGCACCGATGCCACCATGCTGGGCGCCGGCTCGGGCGTGGGGGCCGGGGCGGGCGCAGGGGCCGGCGATCCGAAGTCGTTACGGTCGCCACGGTCTTCCCCGAAGTCGTCGTTGTTCGCGTCGCCAAAAGGGTCGCGGCGTGAATCGCGGTTTCCGTCGGCCATCTAGTCCTCGATACTACTGCTATGATATTCGAAATAAATGGGGGCGGGCCTACCATCCCACCGGCATCCCTTCATACTCCGTCCGTTGATGCTTCTTCTGTAGCGAGAGCTGCGACAAGAGGCGCGTGAACGATTGGCTGTGGGACGGCGGCGGGGCCTTCTTTGGCCGGCGCAAGGAGCCTAGGTGCACGCGCCCGAGGCCTGCCACGACCTCCGATGCCATCTCGATGGCGAGCCCCTCGGCGTTGGCCACCAGGTGGTCCCAGTCGATCAAGCCGAGCAAGGTCGACCTATAGGCACCGAGCTTGGCGGCTACGAGCCCTGTGCGATGATCGATCTCTTCGGGCAGGTTCTCGTAGAAGCGCATTGGGTGGAACCAAGGGTCGTCTTGCAGCACGTCACGGCTCTCGGCCCACGTTGTTGCTGGGTTGTACATGATCTCGGACGTGGCGTGGCGATCCATGTGTTGTTGGGGGTGCCGTTGTTGTTGAGGCGGTGCCGTTGCTTTGGTTGAGGGCTTCTGATTGGCGTCCGTAGGGTCCGTAGTATCAGTAGTGTCAGTTGTTTCCATCAGCACTCGAAGGTACGCCATGTTCCCTCGGGCTTCTTGGAGCACGTTGTCGCTAATGGGTGTGTGTAACCACGCCCGCACCTCTGCCATCGTCGGCGCCGGCAGCTTCACAACAACGCCCTTGCGTACGTCTCGGGCTCGCTTTTCGACGGCCAGGGACCCCACGAACACGAGGGTTGCCTGCCGCCATGTAACGCGCCCTTTCCCTGATTGCGCCTCCTTCAACCTGTCCGTGATGTTGCCAAAGAAGCCCCGGTCGACCGAGGCAAAGATGTCGATGTCTTCGACCAAGATGACCTTGGGGCGCCGGTTGGCCGCAAAGAGCGCCGAGAACGTCGTCTCGAAGGACAACGTGTTGCACGCCTTGCCGATCTGGTCAATGACCTCCTTGCTTGACATATGTGTGTCGGGGGCAATCGTGTACAACTCGGTGCCCGCTGCGGCCGCCCATGCCTTGACCAACGTCGCCTTGCCGATGCCCTCGGCCCCTACAAGCCACACAATGCATGCATTGTTCCACGTCGTTTGACTGACCGCTCGGCTCAGACTGGCTTCGATGGCCGCCTTGGCTTCGGGGTTGTATAGGAAGGGGTGTGTGTGCGTGTTTGCGAGGTCCATGGCTCTACTCTGCTTTACTTTGCTTGACACTGCCTAACCTTCTACTTACTTCGTTGACCGCTTCTTAAGCACAAACTCGACGACCACGAGAACATAGTAGATGAGGGCGGCTAGGACGGGGAAGAAGATGGCCCCTGCGAGGATGGACTGCGTGCCGTCTTGAGCGAGCCCTGGCGACTTGAGGCGACCTGCGTCGTCAAACATGAACGCAGGGCGGAGCCAGGCGATGAGGGCGACGCTGGCAATGTAGAGGAGGATGGCGAGTAGGACACGCATTTGACTATGGTTTGCTTAGCTTAGCTTTGCTTTGCTTGCTTTGCTTTGATCGCAGAATAAAATAGGCCATATCGGTAATGGTGCCAATTGTTTCCGGAGGCCAAATGGTTAAACCATGGAGGGCATCGACGATCGTCATGGTCGTGGCGTTCTCATTGGTCATGCTGCTTCTGGCCTTGGCAGCGGGCTTCTTGTCGGAACCCCAACATGTCGAGCGCTTTATTGACTCGTCGACCCCTAAGGTACACTGGGTAGGTGACAATCCCATGAACATCGAGTTTAAGCCGGACATCTACCGTCTCGAAAAGGCGACGTTGGGGTCCTTCGACGTCAAGACGTGGCCCGACCTCTTCCTCGCAGCGCCCGGCCTACCGTCCAACCTCAAGGGCGCCAACGGAAACGCGGTCGCCACGGTCCTCGCGGTCGATCCATTGGACGCGGGACACTGGTCCGGTCGACCGACGTTCCAAATGCCGACTGGCTACATTGTCGGCCTCGCCAACCTAACGGCCGCGCTCGGCATGACGTGCGGCCACGATTGGGTGGGTCGCACCATCGGGTACACTGACCGGACGTCGTTGCTCTTCGTGCTCTCGGTCCTACACGGCCACCGCATTGCACGTGAGTCGGTACGTATCGTCCGCGTCCCCAAGGTCTATTGGGACAAGCTGGAGGCAGTGTTGACCGAGACGATCGGACTGATCGTGACGTACGTGGTGCCCGGGTCGCCCATGCACAAGTTGATCCTGATGCAGAACGTCAGCGTCATGGGCTTTCAAGGCATCGAGGCAGCGCGTATAGGCCTGACGTCGCCGCACGTTAAGCTTGAGAGTGTGAACATGGGCGTGGTGTTCGGTGCGGGCGTGGCACAGGTCATGGGACGCGAACGGACGTCACGTGTGCCAACGTTGGCACTGACGGGCGTGATGATCGATGGACCCGTGGACGTGGCGCGCGCACAGATCTTAGAAGGGGCGGACAGCGTGGGTGGACGTATCGTGGCTATGGGAGTGGAGACACGAGGTGGAGCTAGCACAGAGACGTTTGCGGAGCCTTTCGTCTCGCGCCTTGAATGGCCCGAGACACAGGACGACGAGAGGTACCAATGCTACGGCGAGAAGAAGGCAACGACACGTGCAGCCTGCAATAGCCCATACGACCCTGCGGGCTTGCCCAAGGACCTACCGACTGTATGGGACCGTCCTTGCGAATCGAAGGAGGACTGTCCCTATGTATCGGGCAGCCGCGGCGGATGCAACGACGGTACCTGTGAGTTGCCTGTGGGCGTACAGCGGAAGTCGTTCCGCACGGCCATGGAGGACCCGCCGTACCAACCGTTCTGCTACAACGCGAAAGACCCTTGGGACCGCTCGGGGTGCGAGTCGGTTCGCGATCCGTCCTATGCATTCAAGGGCGACGGTGGCTTCATTGACTTGCGCGCAACTGCTGATGATATTTTATTGGAGTCATGAAGGTAGACGTAGGTGAGGAATGGAAGAGCAAACGGAGCCAGTCGTGGAATCTGTGGATTCGGTTGTAGGTGGTGATGGTGTTGAAGAGCCTGAGGTTGCGGTCGAGGATCCTGTTGTTGTCGAGGAGCCTGTTGCTGCTGTTGAGGAGCCCGTTGTTGCAGTTGAGGAGCCTGTTGCTGTTGTCGAGGAGCCTGAGGCTGTTGAGGAACCTCTTGCAGTAGAGGAGCCCATTGTTGCAGTCGAGGAGCCTGTTGCAGTTGAGGAGCCTGTTGCAATTGAGGAGCCTGTTGCAGTTGAGGAGCCTGTTGCAGTTGAGGAGCCTCTTGCAGTGGATGAGCCTGTCGTTGTTGAGGAGCCTGTTGCTGTTGTCGAGGAGCCTTTTGTTGCAGTAGAGGAGCCTGTTGCAGTAGAGGAGCCTGTTGTTGTCGATGAGCCTGTTGTTGTCGATGAGCCTGTTGTTGTCGATGAGCCTGTTGTTGTCGATGAGCCTGTTGCTGTTGAGGAGCCTGTTGCTGTTGAGGAGCCTGTTGTAGTCGAGGAGCCTGTTGCTGTTGAGGAGCCTGTTGTAGTCGAGGAGCCTGTTGCTGTTGAGGAGCCTGTTGCTGTTGAGGAGCCTGTTGTTGTCGATGAGCCTGTTGTAGTCGAGGAGCCTGTTGCTGTTGAGGAGCCTGTTGTAGTCGAGGAGCCTGTTGTAGTCGAGGAGCCTGTTGTAGTAGAGGAGCCAGTTGCTGTTGTCGAGGAGCCCGTTGTTGCCGTTGAAGAGCCTATTGTTGCCGTTGAGGAGCCTGTTGTTGCCGTTGAGGAGCCTGTTGTTGCAGTAGAGGAGCCGGTTGTTGCAGTAGAGGAGCATGTTGTTGCAGTAGAGGAGCCAACTGTTGCAGTTGAGGAGCCTGTTGCAGTTGAGGAGCCTATTGTAGTCGAAGAGCCTATTGTTGCCGTTGAGGAGCCTGTTGTAGTCGAGGAGCCGGTTGTTGTAGTCGAGGAGCCGGTTGTTGCAGTAGAGGAGCCGGTTGTTGCAGTAGAGGAGCCAACTGTTGCACTTGAGGAGCCGGTTGCAGTTGAGGAGCCTGTTTCAGTTGAGGAGCCTGTTGTAGTCGAGGAGCCTGTTGTAGTCGAGGAGCCTGTTGTCGTTGAGGAGCTGGTTGTTGTAGTAGAGGAGCCTGTTGCAGTTGAGGAGCCCACTGTTACCATTGAGGAGCCTATTGCAGTTGAGGAGCCTATTGCAGTTGAGGAGCCTATTGCAGTTGAGGAGCCGGTTGTTGCAGTTGAGGAGCCGGTTGTTGCAGTTGAGGAGCCGGTTGTTGCAGTAGAGGAGCCGGTTGCTGTAGAGGAGCCCGTTGCTGCCACTGAGGAGCCTGTTGCTGCCATTGAGGTACCTGTTGCAGTAGAGGAGCCCGTTGCTGTAGAGGAGCCTGTTGTTGCCCTTGAGGAGCCTGTTGTTGCCCTTGAGGAGCCTGTTGTTGCCATTGAGGAGCCCGTTGCTGCCCTTGAGGAGCCTGTTGCTGCCATTGAACCTGCTGCCATAGTCGAGCCTGCCACAGTTGAGCCAGCCACACCCTTGCCAAAGTTTGCAATTGTGAACCTCACTACCATGAACATTCATGGGTGCTATTCGGATGTGCGCAACATGCAATCGGCCTATGCGTGCGATCTTGGGAATCCATCGATGTTTGAGCATGTTGCGTTGGACACGAGCATTGCATCAACATGGGAAGGTGCGCTTGAAGCCAAGCGCACAGATGTTGGCACCATTGAGGTCGTTGTAAACGATGCAATCTTTCAAGAGCGTGAAGCCATTGAGATCGAGAGGGCGTGGGAGTCACTTCGGACAAAGCGCAACCAGCTGCTTGAGAAGAGCGATTGGACGCAAGGGAATGATAGTCCCCTAACGGTTGAACAAAAAGCAAAGTGGGCCGAATACCGGGCTGCATTGCGAGCCATAACGGAAGGTATTTTTGATCCACGGGAGGTTGTGGTGTGGCCAATCGTTAATGGAGTATAGATTAAGCATATTTAATGAGCTTTACACAAGTGTATACATTATCTTGGTATGCTGATGAGTTTTCGACGCCAAATGCATTCGTACTACCAACGGTGGCCGTGAAATGTTGTAATTCAAAAGTGGTTGTGGTTAAGATAACAAAATAATCATCGATTACACTTCTATTACTTACATAAGTAGTTGCCGCACAGTATTCAGAAGAACCCAAAACACTTGTTGTGTTTAATGTTATATTTCTAAGTCGCAATTGATGACTATTCACAATATAGCAAGCTCCAGACGCGAATATATGATATGTCCCAGCTGGAATGGTAAACCGATTATTCACCAAAGTAACCCCGATCTTATCAACTACAATCGTATTCAGACTCCTCGTGTTGAATCCAACTACATTTGTTTGCGAAGCATTTACGTTATAAGGCCTCCGATCCTGAATAATCGCCATCTTCGGCAACCCCATAACATACCCATTCGCAATCAAATCCCCTGTAGCCCGAATATTGCCATCCACATTCAGCATGTACTCGGACGACGCCAATGCATTCATGCCAATGCGGCCGCCCGTGGTAATCATTAGTTTTGTATCAGGGGTCTGCTTGTCGCCGATCCATTGAATGTCTCGAATGGTAATGAAATTACCGCTAGCCGAGTTGTTCCGTAAGACCTCGATCTTATACGCATTGTAGAAGGTGGTGTTGCCGGTCAGAGCGAACGTCTTTGGATTTTCGGCGGCCCATGTGCTGATGTTTGCACGCGCATCTAGCAAAGCCCATGATCCCGGTGCGGACATGTTAGAGCCATGCAAGTTCCATTTTGCCGGGGCCTCGTCAAAGGCAGTGACCGCATGTTGACGGGCCGTGAGTGCATAGGACGTTGCTTTGAGGCCGTCGGGAAACTCGAAGTAGACGGTGGGTACTGGGTTGGCGTCAATTGCACTTGTGTACAGGTTGGAGCCGCTGCGCCAGAATGTGGCAGCATTGGCGTCAATGGCATTGGTCGGGATGCCTGCGATCGGAGTGCCCGGGTTGTAGAGTGTGTTGGCATAGGCTTTGTAGGATCCCGTGCCGTAGGTGGATTGGCTACCGAGGAGGGGGAGGGTGAGCTTTGGGTATTTTTGGTGGAGGGAGCCGAAAAGCTTCCATTCGCCAATTGATGCATACGCCTGACTAGTAATGTTGTTTGACTGCGTGACAAGTCTGAAATATTTGTAAGCGATTGTTGAACCTACTGTAAAAGAACGATATGCATTAGTAGTCCATCCTGTTTGAGCCGTTTGTGAGTTGAGCAGAACCCAGTTTATACCATCAATTGAACCTAGTATGTAAAATACTTTAGGACCGTATTGTGCAAATTGCACTATCCCAATATCATAAGATTGAAGAAAAATCGGATGTGGTAATTGTAGTTGCAACCATTCACCATTATATACAATGTTTGATATTGATGTTGTTATAACAGAACCTAAATATCCAGATGTATTATATGTACCTGCTTTACAGATCCATGTATTTACCTCAGTTCCACCTAATGCTTTATTAAATGCCTTTGATGGGTAATAATTTGCAAGATCAAACTGTGAGCTTGCACTCGCCACATACCTACCTCCTCCATACATTGTCCACAAGTCCACTTGATCAGCGATCATTGGCCCAGGAGGAAACTCCCTGACAGTTGAATAAGGCACATCTGCTGACAAATACCATTCGCCAACAACGGCATAATTTGTCGATTTTAACAGCTGATTTACGATAAGTCTATAATAGTTGAAGGCAACATCATTATTGACATTAAAGGTTTTAGTAAGTGATGTTCCTCCCCAATTAATGTTTGATTGACTATCCAAAAGAGTCCAAGTACTGCCCGTTGTGGAGCCAACAACCCACCATTTGACAGGCGATCCGTCAATGTAATTATCTTCAGATGCAATTGTATATGATTTCAAGGCTATTGCGGATGGTGTAATAATTTGAATCCAATCGCCTTTTAATGAAATGCCAGAAGCAGTTGTTGTCACAGATCCAATGTATGTATAATCTAATCCTGAGTATAACTGACTAGCTGATGACAGCCACATTTCGACACCTGATGCCGCTGTAGCAATTTTATTAAAGGCTTTTGATGGTTTATAATTAGCATCATATTGGGTACTCGCAAAAGCAACATATGCCCCATTCCCATAAGTCGACCCAGCGACCGTAATTGTACTCTGCGTAACACTGCCCACAGTCGTATCTACAATGGATTGTGTCGCACCAATGTAAAACGGCGGCGGATACTCCACCAGCGTCGGCATATTCCCAACATCAATGCTATCCACCATATTCGTATAGTCCGAAACGGCCACAACATTGCTCATGCCCGGCGGTGGGAACACAGCGTTCGTAATGACCGACTTGATGTCCAAGATACCCTCCGGCTTATCGGTACCAATGCCGACATTCCCCGTGACCGGATGCACATAGAGCTTCGACATCCCGCTTCGAGGCACTAGTCACTATGCACTTCTATAGTCATATGCAGATTACAATAGACACAAAAAATACTACACTCCTCACCTCAGTTTTGCCAGCACACCGGGGACGTCCCCCGCACCTCCAGCTTCTGGTTCACCTTGCGGAACACATCGGACTTGAAGAAGCCGTGGTACGCGCTGAGCGGCGACGGATGCACGCAAGCCACCACGTTCGCTCGGCACTCTTGTGGGAGCACGTCGATCTTCGACTTGGCGTAGCTGCCCATGAGTAGGAAGACCGTGTCGGGTCGCACATTCGCAATGAACCGAATGGCGTTGTCGGTGAACCTTTGCCACATGGCCATGTGGCTCCCCGACTTGCCGGCCGTCACCGTGAGCGACGCGTTGAGCAGACATATGTGCTCGGCCTCGAACCACCTGGTGAGGTCGCCGTGCTTGAAGGTGTACGCGTTGGGGTACTCGTCCTTGAGCTCCTTGAAAATGTTTTGGAGCGAGGGCGGAATGGCCGACGTGGTCGCCGGGACCGAGAAGGATAGGCCCATGGCTTGGTTCGGCGAGATGTACGGGTCCTGGCCGAGGATGAGCACCTTCACCTTGGTCGCGTCCATTTCGAAGACGCGAAAGATGTCGGCTTCCTTTGGGTAGATCGTAGCGCCCTCATCACGTATGGCCTTGAGCTTCCGATCGATCTTCCCGAGGCGCACCTTCTGAGCCTCGAAGAGTGGCGCCCACGACGGGTGAACTTTGGAGGTGTCCATGGCTATTTATGTATCTATGTTATGCACAGGCATGCTTCCATTTTTGCGCATTCGTGCGACCCCAACACCCCACTTTTTATCTACCTAACCAATTAGAACCTCGCAAACAATCACTTGTAATCATGCGTGCCGTAGATATGATGCGTCTCCAAGAGAAGGTCGACCAGATGGCCGATGCCATGTCCCGGATGGGCGTGCCGAGCATCCAGACCTCTGTGGAGCCGATGCCGGTTGTGCCCCTTGTGGACGCGGCCGTTGCGCCGATCAAGGCCGAGGTTGACGAGCTTAAGGCGGCCGTAGCCGAGATCAAGGCCCTCTTCGCGGCGCTGAAGGAGGAGCTCGTTGCCGTCGCGGCTTCGATCGCCGACGTGGCATCGGGCAAGGCGGACGCGGCCGACGTTGCCGCCATCAAGGCCGATGTTGCCAAGATCCAGGCCGATGTTGCGGAGCTTTAAATGCGTTGCCCTGATTCTTTTTATGAGGCTTTTCTTTACACAAGTACAAAGTAAAGAACACACCAGTATGAACGCCGTAGAGGTCTCCCGTGTGCGTGCACGCATCGACACGCTCGAGTCCAACATGACGCACGCGTTGGCCAGCATCGAGCGCATCGATGCGGTCCTGACAAAAATGAAGGACGATCACGAGGCCATGATGACGGCCAAGGCCGACGAGATGCGTGCTGGGAACATTGCCGAGATTCGGGCAACGGTGGACTCGTTCAAGGTCGAGCTGCGGCAATACCTGAAAGATACCGTGAAAGATTCCTTCAAAGCAGCGCCGTCTTATCCGAGTACTTGAGCGGCTCTTTAGAAGCATACGCCATCGCCAGGTCGGCCTGTAGAAACTTGTGGATATTGATGGCGTTGGTCATGATCTCGGAGCCCGTGGTCAAAAGGCCGCCACGTGCCGCCATCTCTTGCAGCGCCGTGAGGAACAGCTGCTGCGCCTTTTCGTGCTTTCCGGCCCTGTGGTACATGACGCCGAGTAGATGGCAAAGGTCAGGGGAGCGCATGGACGCGGCGACGGTCCAATACTTGTTGAGCGTGCCTACGTCGAGCGCCTCCTTTCCTTCCTTTCCATTGGCTAGTTCAAGCATCTCCATGTAATCGCGATTGAAGACAAGATGGTTGTGGGTGTGAATGCTCGACGGGAAGATGCCGAGCTTGCTGCCGTCGACGGTAATGCGTTCCGTGGGAATGTGCACGTTCGCTGCGTTGGTCGCTGCCCAAAGCGACAGGTGGCCACGTGCATTGAAGCGTATTTGTTGCGTTGCGGCGAAGAGGTTACGTGCACCAATGGGCGTCACGACGTAGGCCTCCTTGCTGTGCCATAACTTACACTTTTGATTTGCAAGGCACAAAGGGATCAGGTGGTACGTGGCGCTCGGCGGCGTCTTGGCCCACAGCGCAAACAGGTCCGCCAGGCCCTTGGATGCAACGCCTGATGCAGTTCCTGTCTCAGGTACGAACGTGACGTCGTCCTCGATCACCATGTTTAGGCTGTTAAGCAGCACGCTGCAACCTGCCTTTTCGGCACACGTGCGCCACACGCTCCGATGCTTCTCGAGGTTGGACAGCTCCTGGACGTTGAGCGTGTGCAAATGAGCATCAACCTCCGCCTCGCCCGTGGGCTCATACTTGATGCGGGCCTCGAGGTCCTTGATGTTCAAGTCGCCTGGATTTGGGGTCAAGACGTACTGGACGTCGACGCGCCAGCCGGCCTCCTGTCCCACAGCCTGAATGGTCGCGACGGCCTGCTGCATGTTCTGCTGCCGGGCACGTAGCGACTCCGTATGGATGACATAGAGGGTAAGGTGACTAATGGTCATTCTTGCGAAGCACTGCCGCAAAAAACGAACCCCACTTAAGAGTAAGTGCAAGTCAAAGTCTTAAGTAGGCATCTACCGGCACCATGGAGTTCTGCGATGGCTGCCGCAACATGCTGTACTTGAGGACCGAGGAGGCCTCGGCGGATGGGACGACGCAGCACGCGCTATTCAAGTACTGCAAGGCGTGTGGTCTCGAGAAGAAGCACGAGGGCGGGGCCTTTCGCGTCTCTCGGACCGTGTACGCCGAGGAGGACCTGCTGTACTTGCAGCACCAGAACCCGTTCCTACGTCACGACCCGACGTTGCCGCGTGTCTGCGACCCCAAAACGCCGTGCCCCAACGCGGCATGCACCGGGCCGCGCGACAAGCCACAAGTGCTCTACGTCAAATACCACCCGGTGCACATGAAGTACCTCTACTGCTGCGACTACTGCGGACACTTCTGGCGTGGCGAGTAAGAAAGCTCTAAAAAAGGATCGGTTGGGCTTAAAGAGTTGTAGCATAGTAAGTAGAGTCGCAGTAAGGACGGAGGAAAGAACACAGCTATGGCCGTGGTCGACGACATCGCCAATGTGCGGGAGGCCCTCGCCGCTGACAGCGAAAGCGCGTCGGTCCCGGGCAGCTTCGTGCGCAACATCATCACCAAGTACGAGTTCAACCAGGTGCTCTCACTGCGTACGTTGCATCTGTCCAAGGGGGCCCCGCCGTTGATCGAGATCCCGAAGGACTTCAAGATCCGTGGCAACATGGAGTTGCGGGCGGTCGCGCTGCGTGAGATCCTTGAAGGGCGTCTGCCTTACCTGGTGAAGCGCGTCATGCCCAACGGCAAGACGGAGTATCGGAAGTTGGCGGAGCTGGATATGTCGGCGGTGCGGCACTTGATGCGCTAAGGCGAGGGGGCGCTTTATTTTTGTAACCAAACGCAAGCAGAGTCGCACAAGTAAGCGTTATTTTCACACGAGACACTAAGCGACTGCGACTATCAAGCATGTCGGCCCATGCATCCATGCGGGCGCCCGCGTCCATTCCGGATTCACTACCCGACTCGGCTCAACGTGGATCCGACAATGAGCGGGCCTACAACGTTTTGTGGACCGAATGGAAAAAGAAGGCGTTCGTTGAGTTCTACCTACAGCTACAGTCACTGTACGTCTATCGTCGCATCCACAACTCGATCACGTACCCCATGATCCTGCTGAGCACCATAGCCGGGGCGACCATTTTTTCGTCCAACAGCCAAGCCATTCAATATGTCGCGGCCACGTTCAGCATGTTGAGCGCGCTCCTCACCGGCATGCTACGTCAGATCCGACCCGGCGAGATCGCGACGGAGCACTTGTCGGCAATGCGGCGGTGGAGCACGAAGTTGCGGCTCCGTGCCCCGCCATCGCTGCGCGATCTCTGTCCGCTTCGCGCTACACGCCAGGTACTAGCTTCTTTTTGTGGATTGTCAGACCTGACCGGGTATGTCTGGCTTTGCATGGTCTGTCATGCTTGACGTGGTAGGTAGGGCTTGACGGGCTGGCTTCGCATGGTCTGTCGGACATGACGTAGATTGTCGGGCCTGACCGGGTATGTCGGGCTTGACCGGGATTGTCGGGCCTGACCGGGATTGTCGGGCCTGACCGGGATTGTCGTGCCTGACCGGGCTTGTCGGGCTTGACGGGCTGGCTTCGCATGGTCTGTCGGACATGACGTAGATTGTCGGGCCTGACCGGGTATGTCGGGCTTGACCGGGATTGTCGGGCCTGACCGGGATTGTCGTGCCTGACCGGGCTTGTCGGGCCTGACGGGGATGGCTTTGCATGGTTTGTCGGGCATGCCGTGGATTGTCGGGCTTGACCGGGATTGTCGTGCCTGACCGGGCTTGTCGTGCCTGACCGGGCTTGTCGGGCCTGACGGGGATGGCTTTGCATGGTTTTTCGGGCATGACTGGGATGGCTTCGCATGGATTGTCGGGCCTGACGAACATCTAGACCTTGAACATGAACGCCGGGGCAAACTTGGTCTCCTCGCCCGGTAAGCCACGCTGATTGCTGACCAGGGCCATGCCTTTGACATTCTGAATATGGCTGTGGTGCGTGTGCCCATGGCACCATACAGCGATGGTCGGCGAGAAGAGGGCCGTGAGGTCGCTCGCATAGGCGCTCTTGAGACGGCTCTTATCGTGGAGTGGCGGTGACGTGCCCTCGATGGCCGGGGCGTGGTGTGTGACGACAACGAGGCGCTGGCCGTTGGCTTTTGCGTTACCGATCTCTTCCTTGAGGTAGGCCACCGTCTTGCAGTACTCCACGTTGTTTTTGTCGATGGTCCAGTCTTTGATGTAGCGATAATCTGCAATGAAGCATTGGACGTCGGAACGTTGTGCGTCGGTGACGTAGGACCAAAGCGTGGCGCCAATGACGCGAACGCGTCCTTCGGGCAAGTCATAACCGCTCTTGTTGATGTACGTGACGTTCGGCAACGTAGCCGCAATGGCCCCTATGAGATCATCGGTCTCTTGGACCGAGCGGCCCCAACATTCGTGGTTGCCCTTGATGACAAACACGTGGACGTAAAGGGGCGACGCGGCCTCGAGGAGCTCGACGTACACAAGGGACGCAGGGTCCCCGATGTCCCCGGCAAGGATCAGGTAGTCGGCGGCTCTGTGCTTGGTGAGCGTGAAGGGTGCCCGCTCGATGTGAAGGTCCGATAGCAGTTGGAAGCTCATGGTCTTGACGTCTATACATGATGTCCTTAAGCCCTTTAACCCAAAAATGGATCTTGTGTGTATGCAATGAGACCCGACAGACACAATGGGACACACAACAGCCGACCCAACGGACGCCATTACCCAGACCATAGAATCCATGCGCGCCCTCAACATCCAGCCGCCGCCCGACGCACGCGTCTATGGTACGTGGCCCGTGACGTTGGTGCCATGCCTCGAGGACCCCGGCTTTGGCTGGACGGTGCACGCGTTGACGTACATCCCGGCCGGCACCTTCATGGGCGATCTGCATGGGCGGCGCGTCTACACGTGCGAGCTGGCCCACACCAATCGGCACTACGTCGTCTACGTGGACGAAGAGCTGGCCATCGACATGACGCAGACGCCCCGGGACGTCATGGCCTATACACGCGAGCACTTTTACACGGTCAAGCCGGCCAACCTCGAGTTCGTGTGCTTCCCGGACGCGGAGGATGCGGAGGGGAGTTGGATGCGCGTGGGGTTCCGGACGTTGCGGCCGATCGAAGCCAATGAAGAGCTCATCTTTAAGCGGCATCCGGATCTGGCGTGGATGTAAACAAAAATCAATGCTTGGTGTAGAACGAATCGTATTCCCTTTTGCAACAATGTCTGCTGACGCCGGCCCCGACGCGCCCTTCCCCCCCACGTCCTTCCCTCCCGCTTCGCCTCCGGCTTTCCCTGGCCAAGAGGCGCCCGAGCCTGAGGCCGATGCCGATGCCGAGGAGGAGTTCCAGTCCATTGACGGCCAAATGGGTGGCGCCGGCAAGCGCTCCTTCACCGTCGTCGCGGCCAACCACGGCAAGAACGGTGGCCGCTACATGAGCGCCACGCCCATGGCCGCCGCCAAGAAGGCCGGTCGCCAGCTGTTCAACGAGGCCAAGAAGACCATTCGCACGATCCACTTTGTCGTTCGCGAGACCACCCGCGGCTCCGCCAAGAAGGAGTTCAAGTACGTCATCACGAAGCACAAGCTAGCCAAGGCGAAGACCATCGAGCGTGGCGGTGTCAAGGTGCACGTGCACCACGAGTACGCCATTTCGGCCGACAAGTAAATGTTTGCACTTTTGCACCTTCAGTGCGCTTCGCTTAGTGTGCTTCTCTTAGTGCACCTTAGTGCGCTTCTCTTAGTGCACTTCAGTGCGCTTCACTCAATCCCTTCTTCCAATCACGCATGGCCCCCTCCATGTAGCGGTTGATACGTGTCTTCAGGTCGAAGCGGCGCTCTACGTCGCCTTGCGAGACGGAGCCGCGAATGT
>Ga0049081_10000554_pt1 | contig 14333 bp, 10 predicted proteins | sample GreLakmeER78MSRF_FD_66717 | JGI IMG/M metagenome (GOLD analysis project Ga0049081, IMG submission 66717) | Freshwater lentic microbial communities from great Laurentian Lakes, MI, USA - Great Lakes metaG ER78MSRF | ecosystem: Environmental > Aquatic > Freshwater > Lake | place: Great Lakes...
AAGGCGGGGTCGAGAAAGGACGCGGGAGCGGTGGCCACGAATGGCTCAGAGCGACGAGCGGGGCAGCGGCACGCTCTCGAGCAGACGCCCGATGAGCGAATCGGTGGTCACCTTTTCCGACTGTGCCGTGAAGTTCACCAGCACGCGATGCCGCAGGACCGGACGCGCCAGCGCCCGCACATCCTCAAAGCTGGCACTGGCCCGCCCCTGCAACAGCGCCCTCGCCTTCGCGCCCAACACCAGCGCCTGCGCCGCACGCACCGAGGCACCGTATGACACGAATTGGTTGACGTAGTCGGGCGCGCCGTCACCGGGACGGGACGTCCGCACCAGCTTCACGGCGTAGCGAGTGACCGCGTCGGCGATCGGCAAGCGACGCACGACGCGCTGATACGCCAAAATCTCCTCCTTGGACACCACCGACCGCACCGCCTCCGGCGGCAGCGACGTGGTCGACTTCACCACCGCCACCTCGTCTTCTTCGGGCAGGTAATCCAGCAAGACTTCTAGCATGAAGCGATCGAGCTGCGCTTCCGGCAGCGGGTACGTGCCTTCCAGTTCGATCGGGTTTTGCGTGGCGAACACAAAGAACGGTTTATCGAGCTCGTAGGTGCGTCCTTGCACCGTTACGCGACGCTCCTGCATGGCTTCCAGTAGCGCGGCCTGCGTTTTTGGTGGCGTGCGGTTGATTTCATCGGCCAGCAGCACGTTGGTGAACACCGGACCGGGCATGAAGGCGAGGCGCCGCTGGCCCGTGGCGGGATCATCCTGAATCACATCCGTGCCCGTGACATCGCTGGGCATCAAGTCAGGCGTGAACTGAATGCGCGAGAACCTGAGGTCGAGCGCACGCGCCAGCGTGGAGATGAGCAGCGTTTTGGCGAGACCCGGTACGCCCACCAGCAGACAGTTGCCGCCGGCGAACAGCGCGATCAGCGCTTGCTCCACCACGACGTCCTGACCGACGATGACTTTGCGAAGTTCGCTCGCGATACGTTGACCGGCGCCTTGCAGGCGGTCGGCAAGGGCGCCGTCGTCGAGACGGTCGAGTTCGGACGTGGAGGGGATCGGAGCAGTCACCTAATTCCTCGGGGGCTAACGGGTCAACGCGTAGATGATGTAGTTCACGCCAAGCTTGTACGCTTCGTTCGACATGTCGAGCGGGAACATCCCCGTGTCGGAGAACTCCCAGTACTCGGACAGGTCATTGTTGTAGTTCACGATCGCCAGCATGCGCTTCGTAGGGTCGTTCTCCTCGAACACGCCGTAGAACACCGACTTGGCACCCCGGTACATGGGATGATCATACTCCAGCGTCTTGATGCGATAAAACGAGTCAAAGATTGGATGCGACAGGTCCAGCTCGATGGGCCGCAGGTTGGGCAGCACCTTCTTCATCTGAGTCTCGAAATTCATCCAGTGCTCGCCCGCGAAGTCATCGAAAATGATGAAGCCCCCCTTGGCCAGATAATTCCGTAGCCCCATCGCCTCGGCGTCACTCGGGCGCCAGAAGCCCGCCTCCGCCATGTACGCGATGGGATACTTTCCTAGCTGCAGGTCGTCGAGCGTGAGGATGTTGCTGGCATCGATGCGCACGCGCGTACTCGACAGCTCACTCACGATCTTGGTGAAGTGCCGCTCGCCACGCGGATAGTCGTGACTCCAAGGGAGGTCACGGCCACCGCGGAATCCGCCGCCGCCGAACTCTGGCATCTGGTACTTCACCCGCACGAAGGTGAGTCGTCCGTCGTACGGCACGTTGGGCATAAACGCCGGCTGCTGCCCGCGACGTTGCGCCTGCGCCCGCTCTATCGGCGAGAACGACGACACCAGCAGGGCGGCGCACAGCAGGGCACGAGTGAGTGACATCATTTACCGCGCAACTCCAGCAACAGGGCTTGTGCCTTCTCGAACGACGGCGCCTCTTCGAGCACCTGTAGCAACTCACGACGCGCGCCGGCGATGTCACCAGCATCGCGCAGCGCGCGGGCCAGCTCATAGCGTGCGTCGAGCAGGTCGGTGGGCCCCATGGCGATGATGGCCCGACGCTCCAGCACGGCGCGTGCGCGATCACCTTGTGCCGCCGACAGCGTGGCCAAGCGCACGTGCACCAACGGGTCATACGGCCAGATCCAGTTCAGCCGGTCGAGCGCGCGAATGGCGCCGGTCTTGTCGCCACGCGCTTCGCGGAGGTCGGCCTCCATCATGTTCGCCTCCCAGGCCGTTTCGTTGCGGCTGGTGACGTATTCAACGAAGGTGAGTGCGCGCGTCGTATCGTTGGCCGCGCGCGCCATCTCCGCTAGGTACCACGAGGGGCCATCTTCGCCGCCGTACTCCGGGAACATCGCGCGTGCCTGCTCGAACAGCGCTCGTGCGGCGTTGCGATCACTCCCCATCTTGGCCACCCCCTCGCGCATGGTGGCCACGAACTTCCCACCACTACTATCGGTCGGTGTGGCCCCACGCACGGCCCCGAGCGCCAGGGCGAATTTGCGCTGCGTATACGCCTCGAACTCCGCGTCGATCTGCCGCGGCGTTGTGCCCAGCACCTTTTGAAAAACACCAGGCGTGTCCATGCCGTCGCGATAGCCCTTCAGCATGGCCGGCAACGCCGCGGCACCGCGCGACGCCTCCACCATCTCGCAGAACAACGATGCGGCGTAGTAGCTGAACTGCGTTTCCTCGGGGAATCGCGGACGCAGGAACCCGTCGCTAAGCTGACTGATGGGGCGCAGTGTGCCGTTGGCCATCGCCAGCACATACGACACCGTGGCGTCGGCGCCCCAGCCACGGCCTACGCGCCGCTCCTCCAGTACCGACAGCCCTTCGGATAGCCACCGCGGCACGCGATGATCCGACGCGCCGAGTGTGAACGCGTGGGTGAGCTCGTGCCACGCGGTGGAGCCCCAGTTGAACTGCCCCTTCTCGCGACCGTTCGGCGTGTCCATGGCCAGCAGGCTACCGAAGCTCACACCCAGCGCGCCCAGTCCGGCCAATCCCACGGTGCGCACCGAGAAGTCGGCGTGGTACCGATAGAACTCCAGGCGAATGGGTGTGGGCGGCTTGTAGCCATAGCGCACCGCCAGCGAGTCGTACGCCTGCTCCAGCAGCGGCACGATGTATAGCGCCAGCAAGTCGGCCTCTTCGGGCGGCGCGACCACACGAAAGCGTCCGCGATCGATCGTGCGGAACGTCTTCATCTTGTCGAGCAGATCGAGGGTGTTCTTGTGCCACAGGTTGAATGGATCGAGCGCAAAGGCCCGCTCCAAGGCCGCACGACCAGCGTCCATCTGCCCAACACGCAGCTGGTTCGTGCCCATCACGCCGTAGGCGGGCACATACAGCGAGTCATAGCCTACGGCGCGCTTTGCGAGCGCTACCGCTTCAGTATACCGACGCTGGCGCACTGACGCTTCGGCCAACTCGGTGTAGAACTCGGCCGGTGCCGGCTGCAGTGCCGTTACCGCCACCAGTGACGTGCGGAACGTGGCGCTGTCACCATTCAGGAACGCCATCGAGCCCAGCACCGACCACCCGGCACTCGACGTCGAGTCGGCATCGATGGCCCGTTGCGCGTACACCCGCGCCGAATCGTACGCCTCGGCGTCACGATGCATCTTCGCGACAAAGGCGAGTGCCTCGGCATAGCGTGGATCGCTCGCGATGCTCAGGCGCGCCGTGGCCATCGGGTTGCCCGCGCCCTCGAACTCCTCCACGCGCGCCATCGCCAACAGGGCTTTCGCGTCGGTGGGAGAGCGACGCAGAATCCCTTCGAACGACAAGCGCGCATCGGGCGCATTGTACTTCTCGAGAAAGAGCTCACCGGCCCGCAGCTGCGCGTCGAAGTTGAGCGAGTCCGCCGCGGTGGCGCGATCGAACGCGGCCAACGCCGAGCGTACGGCCTGCGCGTTGCCGACGCCCAACAGCACGTAGGCGCGACCGGCCGAGAGGTATTCGTCGCTGTTGCGCGCGCCACCTTGTTCGTAGGTGGCCGTGATGCGACGTGCACGCTGCGTGGCGTCACGTCGGTCCCCTCGCTGCGCCGACGCTTCAGCGGCCGCGATATCTACGGCCCAGCGATCAGGGCCCGGCACCCGCGGCGGCAGCGGCGCCGCCGTGCGCGCCGTGGCCTGCGCCGCGGCGCGATCCTGCCCGCAGGCCGTGAGCGGCGATAGCACCGACAGCGCCGCCAAAACCCACGCCGACCGCCTCACGTGCCACCTCCCGCCGCACGGATCGCTTGTGTCTTCTCGGCCAACGCCAGCAACAGCCGTTCCAGTTCCGCCTCGTACGCCTCAACGGTCATCGACGCCTTCTTGGTCCGCAGCGACGCGACCTCCGACTCCAGCGCCTGCCGTTCGGCGATCAGCGCCGTGATGCGCGGATTCGCCGATGCGGCGGTCTTTCCGAACGCCACGCGTGCGGCCAGCAGCGAGTCGCTCACCAGCGCGTGCTCCGTCTGCATGCGATTGCTGCTGGTATAGACTTTACCAACTTCCGTGCGCGCAAAGCGGAACACTTCGAACACCGACAGCCGGCCATCCTTGTCGGCGTCGGCGGCGTCCATCCCGAGTGCACCGGCGAAGTACTGCAAGAACACCGACTCGTTGCGCTCGTTCGAGGTTTTGGTGGCGGTGACCACCACGCGATTCGGTGCCTTGAGTACGGGCACGAAGTCTCCGCTGCCGGTGGCCGCGTTCACGAACACCACCTGTTGCGTACCGAAGCCGGCCAACCACGACGCATACTCGGTGGCCGTGGCATCGGGCCCTGGCAGATTCACTTTCGATTGCGCCCCTTCGCCGCTGCCGTGGCCCATCAGCATCACGAACAGCACATCGCCGGGCTGCACCCGCGACGACAGCGTGAGAAACGCCTGCGCGATGTTTTCGCGTGTGGAGCGCCCCGACGACAGGGCGGTGCGCACGGAGTCTTCGGTCAGCACGATCAGACTGGAGTCGCTCACGCCCCAGCGGCTCTTCGCGGCGTTGCGCGCGGATTGCGCCGACGCTTCGAACGAGCGCTTGAACTGCGGTTCACCCGACAGACCGATCACCAACAGCACGTGCGTGCGCTGCGCGTGCAGGGGCAGCGCGATGGCCAGCGCCAACGCGCTGTGTATCGCGAGCGTCCGGGCATACCGCCTAATCGGATGCATCATGCCAGTCCTCATGCCAGTCCTCTCCACCGCCGGTATCCCCACTCCGCGCCGAGCAGCAGCGCCACCAAGAGGAATACCGCCGGCATGTCCCACAGGTCCTTCGCCTCACGCACCGTCACGCCCGCTTCGGTAAAGACCGCGTCGTCGGCGAGTGTGCTGGCATCGGCCAACGGGTAGTAGCGACCTCCGGTTTCTTCGGCAATGCGGCGCAGCAGGGAGGCGCGCAGTTCCGCTTGCGCCACATCGGCGCCGCGCTCATCCACGAGCAGCGAGCTGGTTGCCGTCTGCACCGAGTCGCGTCCACGGGTGGCCACGGCGTCGAGCACGTACCGACCGGTGTCCGTGGGCGTGAAGCGTGCGGAGTACGTACCATCTTCGCGCAGCGTCCATTCCAGCGGCACGTTCTGCGTCGTGCCAACGGGTGAGGTGACGGTGACCGCGACTGTGGCATCGTTCACGTCGGTAAAGAACGGCGTGCTCACGCGGGCGCGCAGAGACACCGGCTCACCTGGTGCCACGCGCGAGGGCGAGGCCATGATTTCGAATGGTGCGGGGGCGTCTTCCACCATCCAGCGCACCAGCTGCCGCCAGAGCGTCTGATGGGTGACGTCGTCCACCGGAATCTTCGTGTCCATCTTCCACAGCCAGCTGTCCTGGACGCCGAACACGGCGCTCATACCGCGACCGTAGCGCTGCCACGACAAAATGGGCACGTCGCTGCGTCCGCCTTGAGCGGTACCGGCCAGCAACATCGTGGCGCCGGCGCGCAGTGCACCAAGGCGATTCACCATGGTAAGCGCCGGCAGCGAATCCCAGCGCGTGCGCGACAGCGCCAGCGTGGACCCCAGCTGCAGCGCGGCATGCACCTCACCAGCGCGCGTGGGGCGCACCATCACGGGTGTGGCCTCACCATCCACGTTAACACTGCCAGCGGAGATCGTGAGCGGCAGCACGTCGGCCAGTGGCGTGCCGGCATAGCCACCTTCCGACAGCGACGCGCGTCCACCCAATACCATTAAGCCGCCGCCGCGCACACTCACGAAGTCGGCCAGCATGCGCAGCTGGTCGGTGGTGAAGAACGACGCTTCGATACTGCCCAGAATGATGGCGCGATAGCCGAACAGCTCTTCGCGGCTGGTGGGGAAGCCGCCCAGCAGATCGAGGCTGTCGCGTACACCGAGCCGGAGGAACTTGCGTTCGGCGCTGCGCATGAGGCCCACCACCTGCACGGCGCTGTCGTTGGCGACGGCGCGGCGCAGGAACGCGAACTCGGGGCGCGGTTCGCCTTCAAGGTAGAGAATGCGATCGGGGCCGGCGCGCACTTCGATGCTCGTCTGCCACTCGTTGTTCTCCGTCACGATCTCCGTGGGCAGGGCCCTGGCGCGCACGGCAATACGATGCACGCCCGGATCGAGTGGTGGAATGCGGAAGCGCACGGTGGTGAGATCTCCCTTGTCACCGACGCGGGCCGCTTCGGTGGCCTCCACGCGACCAACGGCTTCCACCGTGATCTGTACCGGATCACGACCGGCACCGCGAATGCGCACGTCGGCCTCGACCACGCTCGATGCACCGGCCAGCGTGCGACGCGGCGCCTGCACGCGTTCGATCGCGACATCGCGTGCGAAGCGTTCGGTGCCCACGCCCACCGTGAACACCGGCACGCGACGCGCGCGCAACGCCAGTAGCGCGTCGTCCAGTGCGCCGCTGCCGTTGTCGGCGCCATCGGACACGATCACCACGCCGGCCAGCGGCATGCCGTTCAAGTCTTCACGCACATCGTTCAACGCCTGGGCGAGATCGGAGCGCGTGCCGTTTGACGTGAGCGCAGCAGCGCCCGCAATCGGCGAGGCATCGGCGGCAAAACGAAAGCGACGGATCGCGAACTTCTCGGCCAGCTGCTTCGATAACGCACCGGTGTCGGCGAAGGTGCGCTGCAACGCTGCCGTGCGCGTGCCGTCGTTCACATCGCGAATGCGCATGCTGCGCGAATCATCCATGATGATCGCGAGCACGTTGCGCTGCGGCACGGCCGACGCAATCACGAGCCCAGGGCGCAACAGGCAGCCGAGCACCAGGAGGATGGCCGCGGCCCGCACTGTCGCGAGGATGGCGCGATCAGCGGGACGCAACGTGCGGACACGCGCGTAGGCCACGATCACGACCAGCAACACGATCGCCGCGGCAGCCATCACGAGTAGGACGGGCACGACTGGTGCCATCACCAGATCGCCCCGCGCGAAGACGCGCGGAGGATACTTGAACAGCCAGGTGGTGATGGATTCGAACCAGGTTCCCACGGAATAGTCGGGGCGGGGGCGGGGGCGGCGTGCTGGTCACGCCAATAATTCAGACACCATGCAGCTCACGAGAGTGCACCCTCGCGCACGACGCGTCTACCCCGTGACGCAAGAGTCGGTCATCCCGTTGGGTTTTGTTCTTAAAAATGTGGTACGACTTAACATCCGTCTCGCCGACTCGTCTCATGGGGTGAAGCGAGCGCCTCTCCTGGCGAACGCGGCCCACACTGGAGATAGATCCCATGACAAGCTCACAATCCCGTTCCTATGCGCTCGTGCTGGCGTTGAGCGCATTCGTTCCGTCGCTGCTGGCGTCGCAGGGGCCTCCCACGCAGCGACCGGCACCGCGACCGCGCGCCGCCGTGGCGCCGGCTCAGGGTACGGCTGGTCCCGCACACGCGCAGTCTGGACCGGGTGCACGTGGTGGCGGTCCCGCCGCGCGCGCCGGCCGTGGTGGTCGTGCCGCTGGTCATCCGGCGGCCATGCTGCTGCGAGCCCGTCAGCAGCTCGCGCTGACCGAGGATCAGGTTAAGCGTCTCGAAGCACTGGCCAGCGCGCCGGCGCCCAAGTCGAACGCCTCCGACAGGATGCGCGCCCAGGCCGATCTGCTCGATGCGACACAAGGTGACGGGAACATGGCCGGCGCTCGCGCCGCCCTCGACAAGCTCAGCCGTGTGCGCAACGATCAGCTGCTCGCTCGCATCAAGACGCAGCAGGATGTGCGTGCCGTGCTCACCCCCGTACAGCGCGCCAAAATCGACAACCGGCGCCAACAGCTGCGCAACCGGGCGGGTGCCAATCGACCGCGGGGCATGCGTCAGGATGGCATGCGTCTGGATGGGATGCGTCAGGGCGGCAAGCGTCAGGGCGGGATGCGTCAGGGCGGCAAGCGTCAGGGACCTGGACAGATGGGCCCCGGCATGATGCCCGGCAATCCGCAGGGGCCGCTGGGCCCGATGCCGCGCATGCGTCGCGGTGGCGGCACGCCCGACGTGGCACCGCCGGTTCCGCCGGCTCACTGAGTGTGCGACAGCAGGGCAGGTGAACCAGCCGGGGCGCTAGCACAGCGACCCGGCTTTTTCACGCACGGGACTTGCCCCTACGCCGATAAAACGGCCCATTACCCGCTTCACCGTTTACGCCGAGACGCTTTGTGAATCGCTCGCTCCCTGCCGCGCTGCTGGCCGGCGCCTGTTGTGTCACCACCGCATCAGTTGGCGCGCAGTCCGCGCCGCCCGCTGATCTGCAAGTCGCCGAATCCGTCGCCCGGTGCATCACCTTGGCCGCGCCGCCCAGCGGCGAAGCCCACGCCCTCGACGCGCTGCGCACCGTGCTCCCCGGGTGGACGCGCGACAACATGGGCAATCTCGTGAAACGCGTGGGCCGTGGATCGCCGCGGCGCATGATCGCCTGTGCGATGGACGTGCCGGCGTTTGTGGTCAGCGGCATTACCGATCAGGGCTACATCCGACTCCATCGCACCGGTGCGGCCACGCACCCCCTGTGGGATCAGTTCCACGAAGCTCACCAGCTGCGCATTCTCTCGGCGCGCGGTGACGTCACGGGCGTGGTGGCGATCGCCAATGGGCACTTCTCGCGGCAGCATCGCGGCGACACGACCATCGTTGGCGTCGATCAGCTCTGGGTCGACGTCGGCGCCAGCACGAAAGCGCAGGCCCAAGCACTCGGCATTGCGTTGCTCGATCCCGTTGTAGCCTCGCGCCCGGTGTGGACCTATGCCGGCTACGCATCGGGGCCGGCGGCGGGCGCTCGCGCGAGTTGTGCCGCCGTGGCCAGCGCCGGTGAGGCCGCGACGGCGGCCGCCACGGCGACCTCGCCGTCCGGTGAGACGATCTATGTCTTGTCATCACAGCGCAGCTTCGGATGGGTCGGCCTGGCCGCGGTCCTCGCGCGCGCCGGCAAGCTCGACGCGCTCACCGTGCTCGACGAAGGCAAGGCCGCGGGGAGCGCCACCATGCTGCCGGTCGCGCGTCTCGGTCAGACCAAGCGCGCCATCACCCGCGTGATCGCGTCCACGGGCCTCGACAGCGTGCGCGTGGTCACGCCGGCGGTGCGCTTTGCCGGTTCCCTGGTGGAGTCGGTCGCGGCGGCCGATGTGCGTACGTTGGTGCAACATGCGGCCAGCGCCGGTGGCATCGCGGGCACGCCCACATTGCTCGCGCCCGCCCTCGACACGGCGCGCGCCACGGCCAATGCACGACGGCCGCGCACCGACGCGTTCGGCGCCATCGAAAAAACGTTCATGACGATCGCCGACCTCCCGGGCGTGCCCGGACACGAGTGGCGCGTGCGCGAGGCCATTACGGCGCTGCTGCCGGCGTGGGCCAAGTCGCGCGCGGTGGTGGATAGCGCCGGCAATCTCATCGTCGCCGTCGGCCCTGAGCGCGACTCGGTAGCGTTCATTGCGCACATGGACGAAGTGAGCTTCGAAGTGGAAGCGATCGCCCGTGACGGCACGGTGCGGTTGGCCCGCCGCGGCGGCGTGGTGCCGAGTGCGTGGGAAGGCCAGCCGGCAGCGCTGCACTTCGATCGGGTGGGGAGCAGCGAGGCGGCGCCGTCGTTGCGTGGGGTGTTCGTGCCCCGCGACTCGGCGCGCGTGAAGGCGCCCGGGGTGAGCACGGCGTGGTTTGGCGTGGATTCGGCCACGCTCGTGGCGCAGGGGGTGCGCGTGGGCAACGCGGTCACCGGGTACAAGCGCTCGTCTCGCCTGGGCGGCACGCGGCTGACCGGCCGAGGCAGCGACGATCGCACCGGCAGCACGGCGCTGTTGCATGCGGTGCAGCGCATCAATCCGAACACGCTCACGCACAAGGTGCTGTTCGTATGGTCGGTGCGCGAAGAGGGCGGACTGCTTGGTGCCGGCGCCTTTGGCGCGAATCACGGCCGTTCGCTGCAGCGGATCTATAGCGTGGACACCTTCGTGAGTTCGGATACGCCACTCGAGGACAAAGCCTTCGCGTATGCCCCGCTCGGGCAGGGCTTCGTGCTGCGCGGCCTCGATGACGGCGCGATCTCACCGCCGGCCGAACGGGAGCGCGTCCTGGCGGTGGCGCGGGCGCAGGGCATTCCCGTGCAGCCAGGCACCACCCACGGCTCCACCGATGGATCGGCGATCGCCCCCTACGGCGCACCGAACGTGGGGCTGTCGTGGCCCGGGCGGTACTCGCACACGCCGGGCGAAGTGTTGGACCTGCGCGATGTCGAGGCGCTCGTGCGCATCATCACGGCGTTGGCGGTGGCCCGGTAGTACGCCAGGCGGCGATGTCGGATGGGGTGTCGAGATCGAAATGGCCGCTCGGAAGCGACACCGTGAGCGTCCCGATATCCCGCAGCAGGCCGCGGGCCCCCTGGTCGCCGTCGAGCGCCGCCAGCGCTGGCCAATCGGCCCGCGGCAGGGTGGCCGGAATGCCACGCACCGGTGCGCCATCGGGTCCCGAATACTCCGACGCCACCCTTTGGGTGCCCTGCTGCGACATCGCCAGCAGCGACTGCAGATGCTCGACGGTCACCGTCGGCATATCGCAGGTGGCGATCAGGACGGCCGACGTGTGGGCCAAACGGACATCGTGCAGCGCGGTCACGGCCGCCGCGATCGACGTGCCCATTCCCCGTTCCCAATGCGCATTTTCGACGCATGTAACGGACAGCATCGAGACAGCATCGCGTATTTCGTCGGTATGTGCGCCCACGACGACCAGAACTGGTGAACAGCCGGCGTCGAGCAATTGCCGAGCGGCGTGTTCGACGAGTGTCACGCCGTCCATCATGAGGAGCTGCTTGGGGGACCCCAGCCGGCGCGATCCGCCCGCCGCTAGCAGGACTCCGGCGATGCTCACCGTGTCACCCGCGATCGTGGCCGTCGTCGCGTCCCGTATCGCACTCGGTCGGCACGATCGGCGCTTCGTGATCGAATACCCGTGGCGTCGGCGTTCGCGCATGGATCGGGCTCAGGCGCTCGCGCAGGAAACCCGCCGGACGGCCGTGGATCACGGCCTCGATCTCGGCGATGGCCGATAGGGCGATCGACGCTGGGCTCTCGCCACCCAGATCGAGCCCGATCGGCGCGTGCAGGCGGTGACGCATGCGATCGGTGACCGACAGCCCGCGCTCGCCGAGCGTCGCGTTGACCGCCTCCAACAGCTGTCCGGCGCGCTTTCGCGATCCCAGCACGCCGATGTAGGCCACCGGTAACGGGAGCAAGGCGGTGAGCCAGGCGCTGTCGACGTCGAACATGTGCGAGAGTAGGGCGATCGCCGTGCGGTCGTCGTGCGGCAAGGATTCCAGCAGCCGATTCAACGACTCTGCGTCGTCGTACCGCGCCACATGGGTCGCCACGCCATCGGGCAGCGCCAAGTCGGCCAGCATCGCCGGCCGATGGTCGATGACGGTGACCTCCCACTCCAGCGCGCGCGCGATCTGCACGAACGCGTCGGCCCCGCGACCGGCGCCGATCACATGCAGGGCCACCGGTACGACGAGCGGATCGATGAACAGCAGTGCGGCGTCGTCGCGCACGTCGTGCAGCATGGGGTAGCCCGTGCGCTGCGCCGCACGGGTGCAGGCCAGTAACTCGGGCCCCGAGATTCCATGCACCTGATGGCCGATCGGGTGCCACGCACCGCTCGCGGCGTCGCCGTCGAGCACCGCACAGCTGCAACCACCGCCCTGGCGGTCGAGCACTGTGAGGACGGCGCCATTCTGCCGCCGAGTGCGGATCGCTTCGACATCGGCCAGCCACGACGGGTCGGGAAGTGGCTCGAGCAGTAGATGGGCGATGCCGTCGCACGCGGCGCCGAAACCCCAGATCGCCTCAAGGTCGGCCCGCAGATCGTACGTGAGACGCACGCCGCGTCCCGTTGCGCACACCTCGGCGGCCCGCGCCGCCACGTCACCTTCGAGGCACCCGCCACTGATCGCGCCAGCCAGCACCCGTCCTTCGGCGTCCACCAGCAAGCGGGCACCCGGCTGACGGTAGGAGCTGCCGTCGACCTGTACCAGCGTGGCCAACGCGAGCGGCACCTCAGGGCGTGCCGCCATGGCTTCCGCCGCCGCGCGGGCAAGCTCGCGGAATCCGGTCACGCGATTCGGGCAGGGAGGAGGACTGTCATGCAGTGACACGTTATCACGTGCCGGCACCGCCACAAGAGCCAGGGTATGACGGGCAACGACGTACCAGATGACGCGGAGGCGCAGAGTTCGCAGAGAATAACCATAAAAATGACTCTCGGCGTACTCTGCGCGCTCTGCTCCCCTGCGTGATCAGTTCATTCGAACCCACGGCGAGTGACCACCCGAATGTCGTCCCAACTGGAAAGGGACGAGATGTAAGCAAGTACCCGCTTGCGGCAAGCATGTGCTTGCCTTACGCTCCGCACATGAACGACGATCACCGACATCGCATCCTCCACGCCGCCGCCAGGGTGTACGCCCAGCACGGCTGGCGCGGAGCGACGACGCGCCGGATTGCCGAAGAAGCGGGCGTGAACGAAGTCACGCTGTTTCGGCAGTTTGGTTCCAAGGACGCGTTACTCGACCTCATGATGCGCGAGTGTTCGCGCGTCGAGCAGGATGCCACGTTTCCGCAGGAACCGGTCGACCCTGAGCAGGAGCTACTCGACTGGGTCACCGTGCATCACACCGCCCTCGTCGGCATGCGCGCCATCGTGCGCCAAATGATGGGCGATGCCGAGGAACATCCCGATGCGGCCGATTGCGCGACGCACGGCCCCAGTGCCGCCATGGCACACGTGCGCGAGTACGTCGTGCGACTGCGTCGCCACGGATGGATCACGGAGTCCGGTGAGGCCTCACCCGGAGAAGTCCGGGCCGCCGCCACCATGCTGATGGGCGCCGTGTTCGCCGACGGGATGAACCGCGACATCATGCCCGCGATGTTCACCCAACCCGTGCCGGAAACGCTGCGTGCCTATGTGCGCATCTTCTTGCGTGGGGTCGGGGCGTTGCAGGAACAAGCGCACCGTGCAGCACGTACGATCGAACAGCAGAAAACCTCCAACACTGTCCCAAAATGATGTCTATCGTCGGTGCGCGCGCGCTGCGCCGCACACTCAGAGCCCCCGCGGCCAGCCTGATCGCCACGGGTGTGATGCTCGCGATGGCGATGGGGCCGCGTCTCGCCGCGGCGCAGCCCGCCGCGCCCGCCGGCGCCGCCCCGCGCCCGCTGTCCCTCGCCGAGGCGCTCACGCTGGCCACCGGCGAGAGCGAGCAGATCGCGATCGCCCGGGCCGGCTCGCTGCGTGCGCAGGGCCAGCTCGGGCAGGCCCGCTCGGCGCTCATGCCGCAGCTCGCCACCACGATGGCTTGGCAGAAGCAGCTGCAGAATCAGTTCGCGGCGATCTCGGAACGCTCGAGCCGCAACTCGAATGGCGGCTCCGGCGGCAGAGATACCACGTCGGTGGCCGACAACCCCATCACGCGCATTTTTGCGTCGCAATACAACTTCAACGTCGGGCTCTCGGCGTCACAGCCACTATTCAGCGGTGGCCGAGCCACGGCGAACATCCGCGCCGCGCGGGCCGCCCGGGAGTCGGCCGAGCTCGGCATCACGAGCGCGCAGGCGCAGGTGCAACTCGACGTCACGCAGTCCTACTACGACGCGCTGCTCGCCGATCGCCTGGTGGCGATCGCGGAATCATCGCTGGTGCAGTCGGAGCGCACGCTGCGACAGGTACAGCTCACCCGCAACGTCGGGTCAGCGTCGGAGTTCGATCTGATTCGGGCCCGCGTCACGCGCGACAATCAGCGGCCGGGCTGGCTGCAGTCGCGCACCAATCGCGATTTGGCCTACGTGCGGTTGCGTCAGCTGCTCAATCTGCCGCCCGATCAGCCGC
>Ga0049081_10000558_pt1 | contig 14307 bp, 21 predicted proteins | sample GreLakmeER78MSRF_FD_66717 | JGI IMG/M metagenome (GOLD analysis project Ga0049081, IMG submission 66717) | Freshwater lentic microbial communities from great Laurentian Lakes, MI, USA - Great Lakes metaG ER78MSRF | ecosystem: Environmental > Aquatic > Freshwater > Lake | place: Great Lakes...
TCCTTTAAAGCGCCAACTCTGCATTTCGGGCGTCGGGGTTACCGGTGTGCCGTCCAACATAATGGTTTGCTAGGACTACAAAAATCGGGTCATTTGACCCGGTCGAAAATCTCGTGCGCTTTTTCAACCGCCTCGAGAAAATCTGATAAGACCTCTGCGCGACCTTGAAGGCGGTGTATTCGTATGGGGTCGTCGGCAGAAATCAGAGAGGTTTTTACTTCCTCAAGACTTTTGCGGAACAAGTCCAACAGAGCACTACTATCATCCAGCCTGCAGCGCTGAAGCGCTTGCATGTGCTGTGGGTCAGGCTTTTGGCCTATAAAAATCTTCATTTGCGTATTTTATACCACTGACTATTTGCACAGTCAAGCATTTAAATTCCATTTGGTCTTGGAGACATCATATTGCCTTCACGTCCACCGACTTGGCTACCGTCTGGAAGCATGTTTTTTGGGGCTGCACCTTGCGTCATACCGGGCGCTGCACCTGCATTTTGCATCTCACCCATAATCATAGCTAATTGTTCTTGTAACTGAGCAATAGTTTGTTGTTGCTGCTGAACAACTGATAGCTCTTGGCGGTCGGGCACAATTCGATCCACATTGCCGCTTAGATTTTTAGCAGAATCGCGGAGCAATTCAGCAGTGCCGTTCATACCAACAATCTGTTGTGCAACAGGGCTATTTAAAACTAGCTGCAAGAACTCGTTGCGGCGAACTGCTTCGGCTTCTTTTACAACTAAGCTAGATGCACCAGTCGCAACAATGTTTACGTCGCCAATCAAATCGGGGTCTTTGCTATAACGCAAGTTGTCTTGGTACAAACGCTCAATAGCAGGGGTAATAACGTTCTTATCAATATTACTGATAACTTGCTTGATGCCCTTACCAGCGTTAGAAATCAACATGGACAAACCAGATGACGTACGTCCTGCGCCGGGTGTGTTCTCTCCTGTCATGTAGCGAGGGATCATTGTGTCCTCATCAGCGCGAGCAGAGAACTTCTCAAACACAGCCATCAACTCATTGGCGTTACTTCCGGGTTGGAAGAAGCTAATGGGCGGCGAATTGTCACCGTAGTCAGACTGTGAGAACTGCCATATTTTCCACGGGTGCATGTCGGTAATGTCTTCACCGGGTGGCAAGCGTGAAATGTTCACACCAACCTGCGGGCCAGAGGAGATACCCATGTTATTTGCAAGTGAGCGAGCAGAGGAATTAACCATAGCTTGCGAGTCACGGCATAAGTCAGTCACACCTTTACCATCTACAGAACCGGGAAGATTCTCATAGCTTGTGAGGTAGTACGGCTTACGTCCTAGTGGGTCATAATTTAACACCGCACGAATAACGACATTGCCAATCAACCATACTTCGCAAGGGTAGTTAAGCGCTGGATCAGGAATCTCTTTTTCTGTCAAGCCCCACTCGATAAGCAAGCTGCCCTTTACAGAATCCCACAACTGAAGCGCGTCTACCAAGTCGCCAGAAATAATAGCTTCGGTAACGTACTTGCCTTCCGCCTGCGCTTTTGAAGAATCAGTCCAAAGCCATTGCTTCATCCCCATGGTGCCAAAGTCGTTGAGTACAGTGCGAATTGCATCGTTGTTGTAACCGGGAACATCAATCAATGTTTGTAAATCATCAGCCGTCATGCGGTGACGCTCGATCACATAACCGTCGCCTAGCTCCCATGACCACGGGGCCCAATACAACATAAAGGGATCAACGCGTTCCCACTCATTACGAATTTCTTCAACAGGGACAAGTTCGTTATTTTTCCACTCGAGAGTTTTGCGTTTGCGTTTAATCGGGCCCTTCATCACGGCGTACGGAAACGTAACGATGTCGTCGAGAAACTCATTAAACGCTTTGTGCCAGCCGCCTTCTTGCAACTGGTCTTCCATTTTGCGTTCCATGCGAGAAACGCGGTCTTCAGACTCTTCACGCAACTCGCGATCAGCTTCGTCTTTCATCTGCAGCGCCATGGCGCGAAGCTCTGATGGTGTAGGCTGTTGTCCGCCTTGCTGCATGTGAACCATTAACTCATTGGCCAAACGCGCTTTAAGTTCTTCGAGAATCTCTGGCGGCATTGTAGGATTTGGTGTCCCCGCGATAGACCACGGTTTGTCCATCCCCGTACCCAACAACGTATCACGCAGCCAACTGGTAGCAGCGCGACATTTCACAGAAGTCAAATTAATGTAAATGTCTGAGCCACCCTGCTCGGTAATCTCTTGCAACTTATCAGGGTCGTACTCTCCGTTGCGCTGACGCAAACACTGAAGCATGCGCTCTTCTAAATCCCTTTTAGCTGTGCGTGAGCTATCCCAACGACTGCGTACGTGCGAAGCCAACCCCTGAATAACGGGTGTATTCTGTGTCACATCATTGCGTTTTTTCGCTTCCGCCTCAAGGTCAGAGGCACGAGCAACAGGAATTAGGGCTGCCATCGGTCGTCCTTAAATAGTTACGGTATTGTACGCTGCCGTGTCAAGTGGTCAAGTGTATGCGTATTTAACTTTCTTAATTTCTCTTCGCTTCACCTCAAGCCCGAACCCTCTGATGTTCATGTCGATCACTGACGCGCCATACTGCAGTGCGTCATGCACGTGGCTCGACTCGTTCTTATCAGGGCTGTCTTCCAACTCCCCGTTCTTCTTAACTTTGTACCGATAGCCAGAACGAAAACCTTTTATGAGCGACGTGCACTCAGGCGATACGAGAAACATCGCCTTGCCGTCAAGCTGCTGAGTCAGCAGTCTCTCGACTGCCTGTATGCGAAGGTCTGGCTTGTTGGACGGCGGCTTAACACATTTAAAACCCGCGTTCTTAAGGGCGTCTACAAGCGTCATCTCGTTTAGCTGCTGCTTCATAAATCCAGCGGGGTCAGGCGCTGCGATGAACTGATACCCGGGGTAGGTGTTGCCAATATGCGGCTGCAGGCGCGTGGAGATAAACGTCTCTATGCCCATGTTCTCACTGGTCAGCTCGGAAAGCACCAACACGCGCCCACGCGGATCACGCTGCATAAACACTGCCGCTGGCGTGCGGCCAAAGTCAATCCCTATGGTGATGGGGTAGTCCATGTTCTGTATGGGCTTGATGTGTTCCTTGGCCACGTGGAAGTCTTGTGTGAACGTCCTCTGATAAACCGGTGTGCCCGACAGAGACCTGCCCCACTTACCGTGCACGTACACATCTATCCAGTCCTCGCTCTTACCCTCGCACAAGTCCTCGTAGTAGTGAGACGGCAAGTGCTGTACCCAGTCTGCCTCGTCGGACAAGCCCGAGGGCTGTACGGTCACATGGACTTTATCTGGGTCGGCGTTGGTGAGATACTGCTCCCAGTGTGCGTCCATATCCGGTGGGTTGGTCGCGCCCCAGACTTTCTTCTGTTGAACGCCGTTGTCATCCACACACCCCTGTACGGGATTACCCTTATCATCCACTCCCCACTGGGTGCGGTGCGGCACCATCATGCCGTTGGGGTATCTACCTAGACGACCAGTTAGCGCGTCGAACACGTCTGAGTTTATCTCACGCACCTCGTCCACCATGGCAAACGAAAGCTGTAATGACAAAAGGCGACGCACGTCGTTGGCGTCGTCCAAACCCCTGAATAGCACGTCACACTCCACGTCATCAAAGCGTAGCGTGAAGCGAAGTTCTGTTCTGTGGTAGGTGCCCGCCTGCCCCTCGGGGAACAAGCCAAGAAAATCTTTAATGGTCGAGTCAAGCAACATCTGGCGAGTGTTACGAACTACTGCACACCGAGAGCGGCGGATACCGTCCGCGCATGCTGCGACCTTGCGAGCCTCGATTGGAATCTTCATCAAGGATGCAGTGGTCTTTGTCGAACCAACTGGCCCTACGATGAATGACTGAAACTTATCAGAGAGAAGGTATGGGGTTACAGACTGTACTGGGGTGTAGTTAACACTCATAAGTAGTCATCCCCTGCGTACTCGTAGTTTTCGTCTTCGACCAGCAAAATCGGGGCGTATTCTGCAATTTTTAGCGTTTTTACGTCAATTTCAGGGGTTTCAGCCTCTAAAACGATGGTTTTTGGGCTCGAATTTGCAGTGCTTGGGATGTTAATTGTGATCGAAAAACCCGGGCCAGCAGTCGAAATTGCACTGTTTTTAGGCTTCAGATCACCCCATTCAACGAAGTTTTCGATGATTTTTGCCCTAACAGCCGCTGGTGTGTCGGGGTCTCGCACCATATGGTACGCCGTAGGCAGCAAATCCTCTGCAAGAATACGAGATTTAGCAGCAAATGAGAAGCCGCTCTCCTGCATTTCCTTGGTATAGCTGTCTACATACCTCTTGAACTGGGGATTCGCAGAGATAGCATCGTATTCTGATTGCGTCAAGCCTTCACCTGCAAGAATCTCCGCAATAGGGCGTGCAGCCCCCACGGTATTTCTAGCAACAGCAAGTGCAAGTTCGCGCAACACCTGATCGGCATTGATGGAATTGTTCATGGGCGGAATGTACCATGGTTTTTTAAACAGTGTCTATAGAAAATTAGCTGAAAAATTTTGGGTTGTCAAGAGGGGGCTTGGGGGGTAGATTATTTTAAATTGTAGGGTTGTTGTGTGCGTACTAGACATCAAAAAATTGACCTTGTTCTGAGAGTAACGGATATACACACCCATGGGGTGGATGGGGTATGGGGGGCCCCTAGGGGGTACCTACTATCACGCGCAGGCCCCAAAATTAAGGGTCAAACCAGAATTAAACCCTAAACCCGCGTATAATCTAATACATGGGCGAAAGAGACCAAAAACAGAAACCTACTTATTTACTTTTTAAGGAAAAATCATGGCAAGAATCGCAAAACCCGTTACATTCGCACGCGCTATCTCTGACAAACGCGAGTCACTCGCACAGGCTCGCAATGATGTGAAAGAGCTCGAGTCACAATCTAAAGAGTTTATTGCCGCGTACGCCGTCGTCAACGCGATAATTGAAAACGCACAGCAAATCGGATTTGCAAAGCATTTTTATGCGCGTCCTACAACTTACCTGAAATGGGACGGTAATTATCGCAATGAATTGAATGTGTCAATTGAAGACACAGTAACATCGCTGAAAGACGGCGCAGTTCCTGCTTTGCTCGAAGCGATCGGCACATACGGTTTCGAGTGCGATAGCACATTCGATTATGCTCTCGAGTTTGTCGCGTCTCGCGTCTTCCGTCACACGGCAAAAATCGGTTCCGTTGACGTGACAATTCGAGTCGAAGCAAATATTGCCGACGGTTCAGAATCTTGCAAAAAGGTTCAGACCGGCGTTAAGCTCGAAGAGACCGCGGTTTATGAAATCGTCTGCTCTTGATATTTTGAGCGCAGTCGCGGTGGGCCTCGCGCTCACCGCGCTAGCACTACATTATTTTGACGTCCTCTTCTTCTGAAGCCGGGCCCGCATTCGCGGGCTTTTTTTCGTCCCAAAACTATCACTACTATCACATTTTCCACTTGACAAGATAGCTAAGTTAGTATCCACTAACATTTCAGTATGCGATGAGTGACGCACGACGGATGACGGACGACGTATGTAACCCTAACTACTATCACCCGCGACCGCAAATCCCATGGGATTAGTTGTGCCTTATGAGCAAGTTGTGGTATACTTGACGTATGCCAAGTGAGGCATGCCCGCCTAGGGGTTTTCTAGGTTACTTGTTTACTAAGGAGCTCACATGAGCAAAGCAATCAAAGCCGCCACTGTTACAGTGGCAACACGCGACGCGGCCATTGGCACGTTGATCAACGAAGCCGGTCAAGCCGCCCAAAGCATGTTGACCAAGTGCAAAGAAGCCGCCCAAAAAGCGGCCGGTCAACTTGACGCAACAAAACCCATGGGAGACCGGATCGCGGGTGTAGTGTCACTTTACGCGGCCGATTTCACAGCGGCCGGTCATAACGTCAAAGCATTATTTGTAGATGCCCTCACTTTGCACGCGGCCGCCCAGTGCCCCGTCATGGTGAACACCATTGGCAAAGATGGAAAAAAGGTTGATACGCCGTCAACGGCGGCGGAGGCGGTCAACATGCCCAAGCATGCAATGCGAGACGCGGCCAAGCAAGTTCGCGAAGTGCACGGGATCGGCCGCAAAACCGGAGGCGGCCGCAAAACCACAGCGGCCAAAACACCAACGGCCGCGGCCGCGCCCGATATGGTCAAAACCGAGACGGACAAATTTTCCGCATGGTTAGATGATATGGACGTTTATTTCAAAGATGCGGTTTTTCACCCGCGCATTGTGGCGCACATGATAACCCTAGGTTATAGCGTCAACAAAGCGGCCAAGGGTAAAGTGGTCAAGGGTTCCGCGACCTAAACCAACCGGTTCACCGGCCAAACCCCCGCAAGGGGGTTTTTTTTCGTCCAAATTTTTTGGCCGAAACTATCACTACTATCACATCGTGCCATGCACTGAAAACTACTATCACGCGCGGCCCAGTATGCGACGATGTACGCGGTACGCGGTACGCATGTCGTATGAATGACGAATTTAATCCCGTGGGATTAGCCTTACTGTTGTAGATTGACAACTTTCCTTTAACCATGCGGGTTGCGACGTAAGTGAACGCTTTTTTAGATTACACGAAACTTACAAATCTAAATTAGTTTGCCTGTTGAATTGTACGTATGTTGTATGGATGAGCTAAGTTGTTGATTTTAAAGGCTTTTTTCGTGTAGCGGGCACTGGGCACAAGCATATATATATATAAATTAGTTAATTAGTTAATAGTTAGTAGTATATAGAGAGCAAAAGCTAAATTCCTGTAGCCTTTTCAAGTGTTTCGGCGTGTAACGTATGCAACCCCCCTAACTATTTACTCTCTAGCCTGAAAACCCAACTAATTGACTAAAGTGAGCAAAATCAATGACTTACAATTTTTAGTCTGACTAATTTCCCAACTAACCCAACTATTGGGCTGACTAATTGCCCGAACTAACCAACATCCAAATGTGTTGTTGTATGGGACTAATTTAGCTACCCCTTGATTTGACAACAACACATTGACGTGGTACAATGTACCCATCAAGTCGAAAAGCCCTCAAGCAAATCGATGCGATAAACGTCCCGCACTAATCCCGCGGGATTAACTCCCTCACTTATTTACGTATCACTGGAGATCATCATGACAACTAATGCACATGTTGCCGCACGCTTTGCGTCCGCGGCTAAAAACTCTGTCGGCACTGCAATGCGCTCACTTGGTGTAGGCACTAATATGTCTGCACGCAACCCGACACTTTCCCAACAAACGGCAATCGACCTAGAATCTGACGGGCACTTCGACGTGTTAGCCATCGGCTATTCATACACCACAGAAGTTGCTCAGTTAGTACACAACAACCACACAAACAACGTGGAGCTATGGATGCACGTAAGCGCATTCTCACCAACAACCAAGCAACACAAGTCTTTGTACTTCAATGCTTTTTTGGAGCAACAAAAGGATGCAGGCGTGCCCTATGAAGTTGCCGTTAAGAAAGTTTATCGCACTGGGTGTTTCGAGCAGGGTTACCGCACACGGCAAAAGTGGAGCGACAAATCCCGCAGTCATTTCAACGCGCTGACAAAACCACATCGTGCCGAGGCTTGCCAATATGGCATGGATTTCGACCATGCTATGAACAGTCTGGAAGAGGCCGCGACTCGCCCTCGGTTGCATGATGCAACGAGGTTTGCACTTTTATACGATGCTCGGGCTCACCTTGAGATGTGCATTCGCAACGTGTCGCAGGACGTTAACCCCAGTTCAGTCATTGCCTTATCACACGACAACCCTGAGTTCTTGGACGCATGCCGCGACGTGCTTGACTTCATCTTTGTCGTGTGCGACTACCCCGTCAAGCAGATGCGCGTAGCAACGGCCGGTTTTGTAGCACTTCACACCAACAACTAATCCCGCGGGATTAAAGGAAACATCATGACACAAGAGAAACAACTTAAAAGCTACCAACTCACGATCTATTCGGTTGTGACCAAACTACACACTGTGGAAGCATCCAGTCCCGAGGAAGCATGGGGGATGGGCAAAGACATCATGAGCCCCCTAGAACCCGGCGATGAGGGCTCTGAGAAACACTGGAAACAGATCGTTACAGGCGTGCAGGAATTGCCGTACCACCTGCGTAACTTGACACTGGAGGAAGTTGCGTTTGTCGACGCATACTGCAGTGCGGTAGCGGTTGCACCCCGTTCAGAGGTTGTGCGCTTTGTTGCTACTGACTCTGAGTATCGCTCCGACCGTGAGTTCTACGACTCGATGGGTGAGTACTACACGTCGATCGCTGACGCATTCGAGGTCTGGTATCAGGCAATTCAGTTCGCGACGGAGGTTCGGAAATGAGCAGACTCAAAAACTTAATCATCGACTTGCTCGAGGATCACCACCCTGCAGAACTGGAAGAGATCACGGGTGCAGACTGGGATACGTGTTTCAAGCTCGTGCATGAGATACGCAAGGATGGGGGCTTTGACCCCAACAACTGGGAACCGGTGAAGTCCGGTGACATATGGGCGATCTACGGCAAGACCTTCTCGGCTGAGTGGATCGATGAGCATGGCGAGTGCCTAGCGTTTGACACCAAGCGCGAAGCAAAAGAATATATCAGGGAGAACATTAAATGAACGAGACGAATCAAATGATTTTAAACATCGGCTTTGACGCGGGCGATGGTTGGCAAGAACGGTTAGCTGACGCATTACTTGCAATTCAAGCACATGTGCGCGAGAGTGAGACCTTGCGTGTAGCTGACACACTCGATGGCACTAACTTCACGGCGACGTATACCCTTTTCGGAGAACTTAAATGACTGATCACAAAAAAGCAGAACTGTTGGGTGAGGCACTGAACAACCTCATGCAATCCGCTCACAACTACATCGAGGATGGATCATGGTTGAATGACGTGCTCTATGACATTCAGCACGCACGAGACTTGATAAAAAGAATTGAGGCTGAAAAATGATGACCAAATGGGAAAAACTGGAGCGAGTAATTCTACTTGCAGGGTTGATTGTTGTTTTACTTGACTTGTTTTACTGGAGACCATAATGACTTTTACCATACATGAAACCTTTGAATACAGCATCGGTGAGTTTGCCTTGCCGTACCTTATCAATGCCGACTCGACGGGGCTCAATGACGAGGAACATTCTCTTGTGGATGAATGGTTCGACTCGAGCACTGACCAGTGGCGAGACGCTGACGACAACTTGTGGGTGTATACCCACATGTCTGTGGTTGAGGATTCTCGTGAAGAGTTTGCGTACGACGACATCACCGGCCACTACGGCACGACGCAAAAAGTCATTTTGTTTTTTATCAGAGTAGTCTAATCCCACGGGATTAAGAAAGGAACTATTATGGGATACCGATCAGACGTAAAGTATGTCTTACTATTTAATACTGACGAGCAACGCCAAGCGTTTAAGTTGGAGGCAATGCTCATTGCCGCTGACATTGAGTCAGGGCTAGACGTTATCAACAACGACTGGGAATATAAAATCGACCTGCACGATGTGGACTTTCCGTATCAGATACGTACGCATTACGAGGACGTTAAGTGGTACGAGTCAACGCCATGGGTTAGCCTGCAGGAAAAACTCATGGACTTGGTTGTCAGTGACTATGGGGGAGGGTATGTGTTCCTGCGGTTAGGCGAGGAAAACGATGACGTGGAATGCGACCATGACTGCTCGGGTGAGCGCGATACCTATTTGTACGCCGACAACTACGTCGAAGTCATTCGTAAATCTGAATTTGTTTAAGGGGCAATCATGAGCTATGACGATATAACACATGAGGAAATGTTCACGCACAAGTGCGGTAAGGTGTACCGCGTGCGTTGGCTACCGGACTACGACGCAGGCTCTCCGCTCGAGTGGTCAGACAACCACGGGGTTGTGGTCGAGATGGATTGGAACCCGCTGAACTCTGAGCAGATGGAGCAGCACATCGTCGACGAAGAACCTGATCTCGAGGAAGAGACGCGCCTTCGCATGCTGAAACCACTGTTTACAAACACAGGTCGAACTGTGCGTAGGTTGTACTACGACTTCTTCTCATCGCTAGAAGTTGCACGCAGGGAGTGGGGGCAGAAGACGCCCGAGGATCGACTTCGTGCAGTGGAGCAGGACTACAAGTATCTGAAGGGTTGGTACGATAGCGATTGGCACTGGGTTCATCTTGAGGTAACGCTCATGGTCGACGGCGTGCCTGACTTTTCCTGCCAGTACAACGTAGGCGGATACGAGAGTGCCCTTGCGCTTGACACTGACTTGGAAGAAGACAAGATCGACACGATCAATCAGGCCATCAAAGAACTGGAATGGGATAGACGCGAGTCGTTGCATCCCGGACAACTGGAGTTAGCACTATGAAACGAATGACTGACAAAGATCGCATGGTCATCATGCGTGCAGAATTGGCTTTGATTGTTGAAGCTAAGGACATGCCGAAACACGTGGCCAGTTGGAGCTATGAACAACTCAAGGAAATCCTCGAGCACGCTAAAGACACTGGAGCTATCCCGTGGCACGTATACGCTGACGAAGATTTGTACGCTGAGCATCAAGACAAACTATCACGAAGCAAATTGCGCGGGTCGCCCTTAGCTTGACAACTGGGCAATAACCTGTTACAATAATGACATGGACTAGGGGATCGCCCACACCCTTAGTTCTTTCCGTAATCCCGTGGGATTAACTTGTTTACTTATGGAGATCATCATGGATCAATCACAACTGTTATCTATTTTCGGCGGCGTGTACGACAAACTTGTGTCGGACGTTGCAGACGCAGTTATCAGCAAAATGAAAGCTGAGACTCAGGCAGTGCTTGCGCTTGACGCAGACACATTAAAAGCATCGCTCCTTGAGCTACTCAATGACGATGACCAAACACAGGAAGCTGTGCGCGAGGCGTCGGTTGTCTACATCGACGATCAGGTCACTAGTAAGGTTGAGGACGCAATGAACGACTTCGACTTCGAGTCCAAGATCGACGACGTTGTTGACCAGAAGCTAGAGAACTTCGAGCCCAACTTCTCAGGCGGTGACTTCGAAGAAGCCGTCAAGACCGTCATTCGTGACGCCCTCTAATCCCACGGGATTAGCCTTTTAACTGGAGAACATTATGTCTATTAAAGATCACGCACTGTTAGTTTCCCTCACTGTCAACAAACCACAGATGACACAGAAGGACGGCAAGGCCACGGCCGATGCCGAGTCTGCCAACAACGCCCATGGTGCAGGGCAGTATCGCAAGGACTTGTACCCCAAGTCACTGGTGCAACCAATCGTTGCAGTGGAGACGCAAGCCCGTGCATACATTGACAGCACCACATACCCGTGGCACAGAGGCGAGGACTTGTTGCCCTCTTCACGTTTCATGCAGTTCGCTGACCGCATGGCCAAGTTCGATCTCGAGTTCGATCAGGCGGTGACTGCGTTCCTCAACAACTGGAGCAACGTCATGATGCTTGCACAGAATAGTCAGGGCGGGTTGTTCGATCCTAACGCATACCCTGACTTGTCTGACCTACGCAGATCGTTTCGCTTCCGCATCAACTACCGCCCCGTCACTGACATGGGTGACTTCCGCGTATCCATGCAAGAGGAAGAGCTCAGCACCTTGCGTCAGCAAGTTGAAGAGGCGACAAAGGAATCGATGAACGCGATCATGCGTGCACCCCTCGAGCGTCTGAAGCAAGTGGTTGCTCGCTTACATGATGTGACCGGCAAAGGTGAGCGTGAGATCATCAACAAGAGAACCGGTATCGGTGAGATTCGATCGCCCATCTTCCGCGACTCGGTGTGTGAGAACATTGCCGAAGAGATAAACTTGTTGCATGACTTCGCTGACATTCTTCCAGACAACATCCTTGCACTGGCAAAGACAGTCATTGACACGACGCCGCATCCACAACAGTTGCGTGACGATCCCGAGAAGCGTAAGGCGGTTAACGTGCAGACAACTGCACTGCTTGCGTCCATCGACGAGATGCTCGAGTTCTGATTTGCACTCAACTCAGAACCCTAGTAAGATAGGCACACACGGGAGCCTTAATCCCGTGGGATTAAAAACTTGTTTACTTAAAGGAAATCATCATGCGTATTGCACACGTTACCCCCATCCTCGTTAAGCGTTACCTCAACGACAACACACGAGCACGTACAACCTTTTTGCGCGGCCCATCGGGCATCGGCAAGTCCGAGGTTGTGTTCCAGACAAGCAAGCTATTGTCTGAGCATGTATCCAACTGGCAGGGTGTAGTTGACCTACGTCTAGCACAGATGGAGCCCACTGACTTGCGCGGTATCCCGCACGTAGTTGACGGCCGCACACACTGGGCACGCCCTGACTTTCTGCCTCAAGATGGCGCGGGTATTCTGTTCCTCGACGAGATCACATCAGCACCGCCCTCAGTGCAGGCGGCCGCATACCAGTTGTGCCTGACGCCCGAGGACTTTGGCATTCCCGCCGAGTGGATGGTCATCGCCGCAGGTAATCGCAAGACCGACCGAGGCGTGACATACAACCTAGCCGCACCACTACAGAACCGCATGTGCGACATCGACGTTAACACGACGATCGACGACTTCACATCCCACGCCATTACACGTGGCATTCGTCCCGAGATTCTGGCCTTGTTGCAAGATCGCCCTGACTTGTTGCACAAGTTCGAGCCCACTGGTGACATTCGCCCCTTCCCCTCACCTCGCTCGTGGTTCGCTGTGTCGCACACACTGGAGCTTGACCTGCCCGTGCAGGATCGCGTCGAGCTTATCAAGGGTGACGTTGGTGAAGAGTCGGCCATGATCTTCGAGACGCACCTTCGTGTATGGGAGTCGATGCCGCGTATCGAGGACATTCTGCAAGGCAAGGACGTGCCTGTGCCCAAGGAACTTAACGTACGCTATTGCGTCGCAATGGGATTGGCTACGCGCCTTGATGCTACCAACTTTGACAAGGCATGGAAGTTCTTGTCCAAGATGCCCGGTGATGTACAGACACTCACGATTAAACTTGCACACAAACGTGACCGCACGATCACTAAGAGTTCAGCGTTCACCCAGTGGGCTATCGCGAACCAAGCCGCGTTTGCGATGAAGTAATGGTTACTGACAAACGACCTGCGCTACGTTGGCAGAACACACCTGTGGGTTCGTGGACTGCTTACGTAGAAAAACTGTCGACATTCAAGTCACGCAAGCAAATGGTAGTCAAGCATGTGTTTGCGTTTGTTCGCCCTGCTTACAATGTATCTGGTCTACTTGATGCAGATCGTGGTTGGGTTGTGACACGCAACACGTTTGATGATGTGCAAGCGTTTGAGGATTTGACTACTGCTCGGGTGTTTGTTGAGTCGTTGTTCGCATTGGAATATAATTGACCTAATCCCACGGGATTAACTTGTTTACTTATTGGAGAAAATTATGACCACCTTATCTGATCGAATTGATCTTGCATACAGCAAGCTCGGCCTTCGTGAATCATTCATTGCCGCTGTGATGACACGCGTTAAGCGTGAGATATCTGACAAGGTATCTACTGCAGGAACCAATGGCGCGTGGGTTCGCTTTAACCCTGCGTTCTGTGATCCTCTGACTGACGAGGAATTGTTTGGCCTTGTGCTACATGAGGCGGTACACGTTGTGCTGATGCACATGTGGCGTCGTGAGAGCCGTGATCCGAGTTTGTGGAACTACGCCAACGATGCGCTTATCAATGCGTACATACGTAGTCGTGGATGGCAACTGCCCAAGGGCGGCGTCAACGTAGGATGGGTGCGTGAGAGCATGTCCTCCGAAGAAGTCTACGCCAAGCTCAAAGAAAACCCACCACCGCCACAAGGCGGTAAGGGCTCAGGTGATGGTGATGGCGATGAGGAAAGCCAACCCAATGCAGGTGGCTTCGATGGCAAGGGTGATCTCGAAGATGCTCAAGATGATGCTACTCGTGTGGACATGGAGGCGACTATTGTAGCCGCAGCTCGGATGGCTAAGGAATGCGGCCAAGGTTCGAGCTTAATCGATCGTGTACTTGACAACGTAGGCCAACCCCATGTGCGGTGGCAAGACGTGACTCGTTCCATGATGACTGAATCGTCCGCCGCTGACTACACGTACACACGCCCCTCGCGTCGCTTCATTGGCTCTGGCTTGTACTTGCCATCGCTTCGCACTGACTCGCTCGGTGGCTTGGCTATTGGCTTCGACACATCAGGATCAATGGGGCCCAAGGAATGCAACCAGATCGCCGCCGAGATTCAGGC
>Ga0049081_10000560_pt1 | contig 14285 bp, 9 predicted proteins | sample GreLakmeER78MSRF_FD_66717 | JGI IMG/M metagenome (GOLD analysis project Ga0049081, IMG submission 66717) | Freshwater lentic microbial communities from great Laurentian Lakes, MI, USA - Great Lakes metaG ER78MSRF | ecosystem: Environmental > Aquatic > Freshwater > Lake | place: Great Lakes...
CAAAAAATTCTGGAATATCAATAGGAACTGTACAAATACACAGGCGCCACCAATAACAGATGCAAAAGGAAAAACAAAGGCACCTACCGATTCCTCTTGGGCATTATGGCCACAATGGGATTCTTACTTTGTAAAATTTTGTTTAGAAAAAGTTGGATATACTGCATACGAATCTATCGAAAATATAAATCCATATCATTTGGGTGTAATAAAAAGAAAGAAATCAACCGGACTAATAAACACACCAGGAACACAAAAATGGAAAATAGATGATTTAGTTTCTGCTGGAACGAAGGATGGTATATTTAAACCAAGTAAAGTTTGGATGGAAAATCAATCATCCGAAGAAACTATTGCTACTAGTGGAGATATGGCAATATTTGTTGCAGATTATCATTTTACAAAAGATGGTGCATTAACTGATTCTGGTAAAAAATTGGTAGATCATATTCTAACTAAAACTAATTGGCAAATGGCAACAATATCCGCAGTTAGTCATCATTCATCTGAAAGTTCAAATTGTCATATAGAATTATTACCATATCTTGATAGTAATGGGAATATGATAACTATTGGTGGTAATACAACTCCAAAAAAGGCAGATCCAAGTTTACCAGCAAAATCAACAATAGCAATCAAAGATACTAATTTTGCAGAATTTGCAGGTATAGATAATGGTAATTGGGTAAATGGTTCCATAATAATAACAAATGTAAAAACTGTTCCAAAACAAGAACAAAGAGAGTCTAAAAATTTATCATCAAAATTCTACAAATTTTATAATACTCAAAATTATATTTTAAAAATAGATAGTGATAAAGATATAAGTCCTGCTTTATTTAAAGTATTATCACCTATTTTATCAGACAAAACACCACCAGAGCCACCATCACCACCACCAGCACCACAAGGAGGCGGTAGTGGAAAAGCGGGTTATGATGCTGGAACAATAGTATTGAATTCAAAAATTGGACAGCCAGTAGATGCTCCATGTACGGGAACACTTTCTGATTTAGGATCAGCAATAGGTATATGGGGTGGTATTATACAAAAATTAACAGCATATTGGAATAGTAAAGCTGCACAAAATCCAATGTATGCAAATTGTACTATTGGAAGTTTGGGATCGTCCAGATCTCTTTTTGAATCATCGTATACAAAAGGCACATCAAGAGTTTGTGGTTCAAAACATGGAATAGGTATGGCTTTTGATTTAAGACACACATTTCCATTTTTACAACCAAAGCCTGCTGTTGGCGGTGGTCTTGCTGATGGTCCTGCTCTTTTTGGTTGTAAACCTTGGATGAAAGATATGGCTGCATATCAAAATAAAAATGGTTTAACTGGCGGTGCAGATTGGGATGATGCAAAAGAACCACATCATATTGAGGCAACTAATGGTAGAATGCCAGAATTTTTATACGGATGTAGGAATCAGTTACAAAATGAGTTTGGAATTAACTATAAAACCGTAACAACTCAAAATCCAACACTTGTTAAGGTTTTTCAATCATTTTGTGGTACGGATGGTAATAAATATGCATGGAGATATGGGTTTAGTACACCCAGAGATGGTGCATATCAAAAACCAGAAGTAGATTTTGAACCAAAGGCATATCAAGCTGCAGTTAAAGCTGGAACTATACATACTCCTTGGAAAAAGGTTGCTCCATTTGACCAGTTACCAGCACCACCAAAAAAGGCAAGCAAGAAAAAGAAATAAAAAACTACAAATTCATAATTATTAGAAACAATTATAGGTAATTTAACAATGGATAGTAAAAAGTTTTTTTCACAAATACGTTCAATTATACGAGAAGAAATAGAGTATGCATTGGACAAAAAAATGAAGAATGGTAAAAAAAGTGATGTTGATGTAATATCACACGGTATGTCATTATACAATGAAACAAACAAAAAAGTTTCAGAAAATACTACACAAAAAAAGAAACCATTGAATTCAAACTTTAATTCTATAAATGATATTCTTGAAGAAACTCGTAAAACACTTCAAGAAAGTTCTGATATGGAAACCGAATTTAGATTTACTGCTGATATGGCAGAAGGATTCGGTTATCAAAAAAATCAAGGTGCAATACCACAAGGTTATTCTTCAAATGAAATACCAGAGGATGTAATGTCTGCATTGACAAAGGATTACTCTGCTCTTATGAAAAAAATTGATGAAAAGAAAGGGAGATAACTTTGTCAAATTTTAGAAGAAAAAGAACCGTACTATTAGAGAGTGATGCCACCAATACGGCAGGTATAAAACCTATTGCTGTAACTATACCTTTTAATAATCCAAACGGTATATTTTTTCAAAGTTATACGAATAGAGTTCAAACTTTTTCAAATTTAAGAAATTTGTTAATGACTGCAAAGGGTGAACGTTATATGCTTCCTGATTTTGGAACTGAGTTAAAATTTATACTGTTTGAAAATATAACAACCGAAGAGGATTTTTTAGATAGAATAGATGGTACAATACGAGATGCTATAGCAACTTGGATGCCTTATATTTTAATAGAAAAATTGGAAGTTAAACTTAATTTATCAGAGGATGGTAGGATCGATGAACCTGACCATGCAATAGGAATAGTGTTAGAGGTTAAAATATCTGGCACAAACATATATTTGCCAATACAGATATTTATATCTGCTACCGGAAATTTACAAATAGAAGAGGCGTTGTATAATGGCTGATTTAATAAAAAAAGATATTCGTTATTTATCACGAGATTTTGCTTCATTGAAACAAAATCTTATTGATTTTACAAAAAACTATTTTCCAAATACATACCAAGATTTTAACGAAACATCTCCTGGTATGATGTTTTTAGAGATGGCAGCGTATGTTGGCGATGTTCTTTCTTACTACACAGATGTTACATTGCAAGAATCTCTTATATTACATTCTTCTGAAAAAACAAATATACTAAATCTTGCACAATCGCTTGGGTATAAACCAAAAAATAAAATTGCATCTAATGTGAAGTTAGATGTTTTTCAAATAGTACCTGCAAAAACAGTTGATGGTGAAGTAGTTCCAGACTACTCTTATGCATTTGCTATAGAACCTGGAATGGTTATTGGTGCAAATAATGGTAATAATGTTGAATTTAGAACAACAGATTATGTTGATTTTAAATTTAGTAGTTTAATTGATCCAACAGAAGTTACTCCATTTGAGGTAGATGTAAACGGTGAGGTGTTATTTTGGCTATTGAAAAAATCAGTAAATGCTGTATCTGGTGTTATAAAAACAGTTGATTATGAATTTAATGAACCCAGACCTTATGATAAGATAATTTTAGAAGAAGCAAATTTAATAGACATTCTTTACGCAATAGATTCTGATGGTAACAAATGGTATCATGTTCCATTTTTAGCACAAGATACTATATTTGAACCAACAATAAACATATCTAGAAACGATAAATTTCTTAGTAAACATAGAGACGAAACTCCATACTTGTTAAAGTTAAGAAAAGTTTCAAGAAGATTTGTTTCAAGACAAATAAATGATCAAAAGTTTGAAATACAATTTGGTGCAGGCGTTTCTGATTTAGATGATGAATTGTTAATACCAAATCCAGATTTAGTTGGAAATTCTCTTTCTGGAATCGAAACATCCACCTCTGTTGATATTGATCCTTCAAATTTCTTGTATACTAAAACATACGGTCTTGCTCCAAATAATACAACTTTAAAATTGTATTATACTATTGGAAATGGTGTTCAAGACAATGTTACAAGTGATACATTAACAAGAATACAGATAAGAACATTGTTATTGGATGAAACCGGTTTGGATCCAATATTGTATCAACAGGCAATATCAAGTCTTGCTGTAACCAATCCAAATCCTTCAAGTGGCGGTAAAACTGGTGAAGACATAAATGAAATTCGTCAAAATGCACTTGCATATTTTGCATCACAAAACCGTGCTGTAACGAAAGAAGATTACATAATTCGTGCATATAGTCTTCCATCTAAATATGGTTCTATTGCTAAGGCATACATAACAAAAGACACACAATTAACATCTGATTCTATTTTTAATAGTGATAGAATTCAAAATGATTTGGCATTAAATTTTTATGTGTTGGGATATGACGGTAATCAAAAATTAACAAATGTTAATGATGCAACAAAAGAAAATTTGAAAACATATCTAAATTATCATAGAATTTTAACAGATGCAATAAACATTAGGGATGCTTATATTCTTAATATAGGATTGGAATTTGATATAATAACATTTCCTGATCAAAATGGTAATCAAGTAATACTAAGATGTATTGATAGATTAAAACAATATTTCGATATAAAGAAATGGCAAATAAACCAACCAATAGTTTTGAGTAATGTATTTACAGAATTGGATAAAGTGGAAGGGGTTCAAACCGTAGTTGATGTAAAAATAACATCACTATATGATCAAACACTCGGTTATTCAAAACACGCATATAATATACAAGAAGCAACAAAAGACGGTATAATATTTCCTTCTCTTGATCCTTCTATTTTTGAAATAAAATATCCTGATAATGATATTATCGGTAGAGTGAGGGCATTCGGATGATTTATGCTCTTTATGCACAAAAAGATGCAACAATATACGAAAGAACGGAATCAAAAAATACCGGCTTAGATTCTTTGTTAGAACTATCACATGAATTAGTTGGTAGTGCTTCAAAATATAACAGTCGAATATTGATGAAGTTTGATTTTACAGATGTACAGGATCGTATAAATGCCAATAAGATTTCTGCTAATGCAAAGTATTATCTTTCTATGAAGTCTGCCTATGTTGCAGAAATTCCACAGGAATACACAGTATATGCATATCCGTTATCATCGTCATGGACAAATGGGACTGGTAGATTCTTTAATACACCAGTTACAACCGATGGTGTTTCTTGGAAGTATAGAACTGCAAAAAGTGTTGGAACAGAATGGGATATACCACCAGGAACATCTTCATTTGAATGGGATAACATATCACAGACTTGGGTTGATTCTAATTTAATTTTTGGTAGCTTATCCGCAAACGTTACATCATCGTACTGGTCAAAAGAAGGTGGTGGAACTTGGTGGGATTATGATAATGTTGAATGTACTCAATCATTTTCATTTGAATCATCCGATTTGTATATGGATATTACTCAAATTGCTAAAAAATGGGTAACTGGATCCGGTAGATTTGAAAATGATGGAATGATATTAAAATTTGGTGATGAGATAGAAGGTTCTACTCAAACACTAAATAGTTTAAGATTTTTTGGAACAGACAGTAATACAATATATGTTCCAAGAATTCATGTAGTATGGGACGATTCAACTTTCGTAACAGGAAGTCTATCACAAGTTTCATTGGATAATTTAAACATAAATCTTAAACTTAAAAAGTTTTATTCACAAGACGAAAAGGCAAGAATAAGAATTTATGCAAATAAAAAATATCCACAAAAAAACTATACAACTCAATCGTATCAAACGATAAATTACTATTTGCCGTCATCTTCATATTATCAAATTTTAGATGCACATACTGATGAAGTCATAATACCATTCGATACACTTGGAACAAAAATAAGTTGTGATAGTTCCGGTAGTTATTTTAATGTTTGGATGAATTCCTTTCAGCCAGAAAGATTTTATAGAATTGCTTTAAAAGTTGAAACTGACGGTGGTGATACCGTTCAAATATTTGATAATAATTACTACTTTAAGGTTACGAGATAATTATGATTAAACGTGACGAAATGACAAATCAAATCGTATCTTATACAGAAGACAGTATAAATAAAAATGAAGGATTTATTGAAGTTCCTGTTATAGATGGTAGATACCTGAGAGGTGAATTTACATACATAATTGATAATAGATTTAAGTCTCTTCCTGATGCAATTTCTTCTGAATCAAATTTATTTAAAAAATTACAAGATTTGGATAGACTTGCTACTTCACCGGGCGGTATAAGATCCGTTTTGCCTAATGCAGGAGTTATGCCTGATACTTGGACTGATGATCAAAAGAAAGAATATGCAAGACAACAATTTTTAAAAGATTTAGGTAATCTTGTAAATGAGGATGCAAACTCTACTATTGCTATGCAGGCAAAAATTAAGAATCTTGAAAATGAAATTAACAGAAAAGATTCTATAATAGATGATCAATTAACTAATATATCTAAATTCGATGATGTATTATCTTCTGTTTCAACCGAAAGGGCACAAGCCATTGCTAAGGCTGATGCACAAAGAGAAGCAACAATCGCTATGCAAAAACAAAATGATGAAAAATTATTTAAAATGGAAATTGAAGTTGAAAGACAAAGAAAAGAATCTGCTAAAGCTGCATCTGATCTTAAAACTGCACTTGTTGATAATATAAGTTCACAAAACAGAAAACAAGATACACAGATAAACAGTTTACAGGCACAGACATCTCAACTTTCATCTGCAGTTAGCACTATAAATACCGATAATACAAGACAAGACGGTGAGATAAAACAAGTAACTAGTGTTGCAAGTGATGCAAGACAACAGGCGAATGCAAGTGCAGTTAAGATTAACGATGCTAATACCAGAGTTAGAAATGTAAAAGATACCGATAGTTCTAAACAAGCTATTGATAAGATATTCCCAATATAATAATCTAGTTAGGTTTTTTAATGGCAAATTTTGAATATAAAAATTTAGAAGAAATTCTATCGGCAAAAGATCCAATACGAGGAACACGATTTTATGTTCCAGATATAAGCAGAAGATTGGTAATTCCAGCACTATATCCTGCAGATGATATTGGAAACCCAACTCGATTAGAACTCCATGCATTTCTACCAAATACTGCATATATTGATGGTGCTACTTTATACGATATTCCTTTTCAGATTGAAAAAAGAATTGAAATTGTAGATGGACAACAAGTAGAAAGAAATTATGTAATAATTGATGTACATAAACATTTACAACAAGACTTAAATTTACCACCTGGATCATATAAAGTTGTTTACAACTTTTTTAGAGACATCATAGGTGGTGCTTCTAATCCAAATAGAATGTTTATATCCGATATTTCTGCGGATAGAAAAGAATTAAGATTATCATTAAAAAATCCTGATAATGAACAATCTCTAAATGATTTAAGAACATTTGTTTTGGCATATTTTTCTTCAATGGTTCACCAACCACCTATTGTGTTAAACTTTGGTGAGAACAAAATTGTAGATGTTGTAAATATAGCATCCGATGGTAACTCTACACATTTTTATGTTAAGTTGTATGAAGAACTTCCAGCCGATTTGGATTTATATTATGAGTGTTGGGTTGGTAGTCAAATATTGAAACCTTGGATTGACAATGTTTTGATATTAAGAGAAGACGAAATAAAGAAAATACCATTTGTTAAGGGTCCTAATTTTGAAGTAGATTATAATTATTGGGTTACAACTGAAACTCAATATAAATCTTGGAATGATATTCTATCGTCAAACTTACAAACATCACAAGAAATATTAAACAGATACATTACAAATAGTGGAAGTTCTGTTCAACTAAATGTTGATTTTAGAGAATTTTCTAACTTTATAGTGTATTCCTCTGCCGAAGAGAGATTGGCAAATTTCTTTTACAAAGTTGAATTGGTTGAACACTATAATGGTGAACTCGATTTATTGAATTCATATACCGGTTCCCTATCAACTAATAAAATAAATGTAACAAATTTACGTGATAAAGTAATCGGTGGATTTGATGACTTTGAAAAATGGTTGTATTATGAAACAACTGGTAGTAATTACTATACCTCACAAGTATCTGCTTCAATTATCCCATATCCAAAATATGAAGTAACATCATCCGATTACAATATAGCAACAAAAGAAGGTTCGTATAAACTATACTCAGTATCTTCGAGTGATGCAATAGATTGGTATTCAAATTTAATGGATATTGCAACTGACTATGATATGCATAATCATAGTGGATTGAGTTATGCAATTCCTGAATTTTTGAGAGATTCTGGAGAGAATGAACAATTTAAAACATTTGTAAATATGATTGGTCAACACTTTGATATTCTATATTTGTATACTGATCATATTCTTAAAAAGAATCTGAGAGAAGAACACCCAAAAGACGGGTTATCACAAGATTTGATATTTGAAACTACAAAAAATTTAGGTTGGACATTATCACATGGTACACAGGCGAAAGACCTTTGGGAATATGCTCTTGGTGTAAGTGGTAGTGGTTCTCCAATTTGGACTGGAAAAAATACTGTTGGTAAATATCTTGCTAAATCCGAAGAAGAAAGAACAAAGGAAGTATGGAGAAGAATACTAAACAATCTTCCTTATATTTACAAAACAAAAGGAACTGCAAGGAGCATAAAGGCATTGCTTTCTGCTTACGGTATTCCACAAACAATTCTTTCAATACGAGAATACGGTGGACCTGATAACGCAGATTTAGGTGTAGTTCCAAGAACAGAATGGGAAAAACATACATATTATTTGAATTTTTCTGGAAGTTATCCATTACCAACAAGACAACACTATGTAAGTGTTCCTTGGGAACGAGTAAATAATGAGCAAAATAACTGGCAATATCCAGATACAATGACATTCCGTTGGAAAATGGAACCGAATAAATTGTATGATTACTCTAAGGATCCAGAACAAACATTGTTACAGAAAATATCAGGCAGTAGACTTGATTGGTATGTTACAATGAATAAGAATGGAACTGATGTAGAAAAAGGTACATTGACTTTATATTTGGGCAATGGTTCAACTTATGCGACTGCTTCAATAACTGATGAATATTTTTATGATGATATTCCATTAAATCTTTACTTTGGAAGACGATATTCAACTGATGATACTGCATCCAATCAAGTATATGATTTGATTGTAAAGACTGCAAAATATGGTAAACTTGCAATAGAAAAATCTGCAAGTATTGTTGTTAGTGGTAGTTTAAGTGGAAGTTATAACAGGTCTTGGTCATCTGACGGTATCCTATACATAGGTTCAGGATCAAACCCACAGACAAATAAAATATTGTCTGGTTCAATATTTGAATTAAGATATTGGTCAAGAATATTGACTACATCTTCATTTGATAATCATGTTCTTGCTGCCCGTGCATATAACGGTAATACATCAACATCATCATTTTATGATTTACAAGGTCAATGGAAATTCTGGCAACCATTTGATGTAGCAGTAACAACGAGTTTAGCAAGTTCTCATCCAGACCAAAACAAAAAAACATTTTATAGTTCTTCAAAGAATGCGTATCTTTATAATTTTAATTCTGGTGCATTTGAATCTATTGTAGAAACTTACAATATGGAAGTTGCAACAGTTGCAAACAATACACCATTTAGTGAAAAAGTTAGGATAGATTCTTCATCATTGATTTCTGGATTAAAAGTTGACGAATCTTTTGCAGTAACTCAATTTGATAGATATTCTATTGATTCAAATAAATTGATGGTTGCCTTTTCTCCACAACATATCATAAACGAAGATATTTATGAGTCAATAGGTAATGTTGCTATAGATGATTTCTTTGGTGAGTATTCAAATGTTAATTCCGATGAGTACCCAAGATTAAAATGGTTTGCTAGAGAATATTGGAAAAAATATCCTAATAAGAATGATTTTACTGCTTATATTCGTTTAATTGCACAATACGATTTTGGTATATTCGATCAGATTCGTCAAACACTACCGTTGAGGGTTAATGAAATAGTTGGTTTAGTAATTGAATCAAATATTTTAGAAAGATCAAAAGTAAAAGTAAACAGAGAATTTTCTGCAGAAAAAGAAGTAGTAGTTGATACCAATGATATATCAAAATTACCAAAACCGAAGGCATCTTATCGTTCAAATAGAGGAACTGTATTAGTTGGATTTGACGAAAACTTTGGAAGTAATATAGAAGATATTTCTGGAGAATTTGAAGTTGTAGATGATGTAGTTGCTGAAATACAGAATGTTGAAGGTGAAAGAAATATCGTTTACAAAACAATCGGTAATTACAATCAAACAAAAACAAAAATAAATCTTTTAAGTAAAGATTTAATTGCAGATTTTAAACAATACAAAACAAATTTATCAGCAAAAATAAATGCAATAAATACAGACATACTTTCATATACCACATCACTATTAACAGATGTTACAATAAAGGCAAAAGTATCTCTTAGTGATGGTGTATCTGATGTTTCTGTTTTACCAATTCCGATAACACCAACAACTACATATAGAAGAGATAATATAGTTAAAGTTGGTGGAACAGTAGATAATGGATATGGTCCAGGTTGGGATATTCAACCAAATGATAAATCCAAATATACTGCAATATTTAATCAAATTGGAACTAGTAGAAGTGATGGTTACTATAAAATGTATAATTTCTTTTACAGTAGTGCAGCTAATTACAATTCAAATATTTATAGTTCTTCATCATTATCTGATGCAGAATACATAAATTCTGAAAACTTACCGTTAGGTATAAAGAATCACAGATTTGCTGGTTCAAAACTTACTGGTAAAAATTTAGAAGGTATAAACGATATACCTATACCATCAGTAACACCAGACGGTGGACCAATAGTTGAAGTAAATGTTTTAACTGGATCACCAAATCAACTAATAGGAATAAAGAAATATTCCAGTTTAGTCAAAAAAGATTGATAAATTGCTACAATGATATATTTATTATAGTAAATAATTTTTTTCATAGGAGTATAATATGGGTTATTTAAACAACAGCGTTATTACCGTAGACGCAATTCTTACAAAAAAAGGTAGAGAACTTTTAGCACAAGGCCGTGGTAATTTTAATATTACACAATTTGCTTTGTCAGATGATGAAGTTGATTATGATTTATGGAATCCTTCACATCCAGAAGGTAGTGATTATTTTGGTGCAGTTATTGAAAATATGCCCATCACAGAGGCAATTCCAGACGAAACACAATCTATGAAATACAAATTGATTACACTCGAAAAGAGCACAGTAGCAATTCCGTATATCAATTTTGTTAAACCAGGTGGAACATCTATAACAATAAATTACTCAACACAACCTTCAACTGGAACAGTTATTGAATTTGAAACACTTCAATACACAGGTCAAATTGGCGGAACACAGTTACAAGCTCAAACATATTCTGCTACAATTTTAGATACAACTTATATCGATTTACAACCAGTAGGTGCAGGATCAGGTGTTAGAACAAGTGTTTCTGGTAATTCAAAGACTCTTTCTGGATTATCATCAGTAGATGCAACAACAAATGTTGTAAGACTTGCATTATTGGGTAAACCAATTCAAGACATCATTAACGGTTCATCTAAATCTACAAAAGTTATTATTACAAATGAGTTATATGGTTCACGTTTTGTGCTTCCTGTAACATATACTAGATAATGTTTTTTTGCATTAAAATATAGGATATAAAATGGCTGACAGAATTTTTCGTGCAATAGAACCACTTGGAATACAACCTATAATTGCGTCATCGTCTTTTATCACCCCGTTGTGGGGCACAGGAACTTCCGAGTTACTAACATTTTTTACAAGTTCTACACAGACAACTTCATCACAAGATTATTACTATGAAGTTTGGGGATCCGCTTCTCTATCATGTGATGACGAAAGAATGTTCTCTGTTGCATACGGACACATAAGCGGTTCAGGTTCATCATGGGCAGGTGGAAGTGACGCCAACAAAAGCGATACACCTTCAACTTCGATATATTCACAATACAAATTGATGTGTTTGGATGGAGATGAAGGAGGATTAAAATTATCTGGTTCAAATACTCCTATGACAGATTTTTATGTAATCAATATAAATCGTAATAAGTTTGGTGATAAACTCGATCCGGGTAACTTCCAAATAAATATTGCAGAATTGAGTGGTAGCTCTGTTGTAAATAATGTTCATACTGGAAGTAACGTAAAAGTAAAACCTGGTGCTAAAATAATATCATTGATAGATGATTCGGGTGATGGCAATAATAGATTGGAATTGGACACAGTTTCTGCAAAACCAAGATATGTTGTTAGTGGAACTCTCGAAGGTGGTATTTATAACCCAAGTAGTCCACATTGCTACGGTATTGTATTTCCAAGCCAGGGTGCAATAATATTATCAGCCGATAAATTAAATATATCTGCATCATTCAACACAGTAACCGGAAGTAATATTGACGGTGATAATTCTTTCAAACTGTTTACTGCAATTAGTGGTGCTGCTGCTACTGCGAGTAAAGGATTTACTGCAAGGTCTGTATCAATAAAGAATGAATCATTTTATTTTGTAAGAGTTCCTTATGGTCCAATGGCATCAAATAATCCAACCTATGCATATCCAAATGGAACAGTAGATTCAAACGGAATCCCGATAGCTGGTAAGCTAATAAATACAAGTTGGGAATCTCAGCCAGTAGTATACATTACATCAGTTGGTTTATACAATAGTTCCGGTGATTTGATGGCCGTTGCTAAGTTAAGTAAACCAATCAAAAAAACCTTAAATAGTGAATTAACAATTAGTGTAACCCTAGAGTATTAAAATTATGAGTGTTTTTTCTTTTAAAAAGTTTACGTCTGATGCAGTTCAAACATCACAAAGAGAAGTAATAACTGCTCCATTGTGGTCAAAACAACAAGCTGCATTAACTGCAATTTACACTAGTTCTGCACAATCTAATAATGAAAAAAGATACTATTATGAAATTTTTAATAGTCAATCAAATTTACAAGGTGCTGAATCACAGTTTGCGATTGCTTATGGTGACTCATTGGGTAGTGGATCTTCTACTGGTTCGTTTGGAATGAACATCTATGATTATCCAACAAAGGCAGTCTATGCTCAATATAAACAACTGCTTTTAAATGCAGGACAAAATTTATTTAAGTTTTCAAACGATGAAACATCCGAATATGTGTATGTTATAAATGTAAATCGTGCAAGATTCAAAGATAGAATGAATACCAATACTTGGCAATTAACATTGGCAGAAATGAGTGCATCTGGTGTTGCAATTTCTTCTTCCAATAAAGTATTTACATTGATTGATGATTCCGGTGCACCTACTACTGAACTTGCAACACAAGGCGGTAGAGTGTATAACATTAGAAGCGGAAGTATAAACGGTGGAATTTATACCGCAGATACTACTCCTTGGGGATTATATTATCCAGATTTTGGTGTGATTGTTCTAAATGGTAAGGCATTAGATGCATCTGCTTCTTTTGCAACTTTAAGAAATCCTGCTACTGCTAGTGGTAATAATAATGCATTTAGATTGGTAACATCAGTAAGTGGTGCAATATCATTAAATTCGGTATCTCATTCATTCCAAGGTTCAACGAGTGAAGTTGTTGCATCTTCTTATTATTTTGTAAGATTACTCAATAATGAGTTTAACTTTACAAACAATCCAAGTTTCTTTACGGGATCAAATCAGTTGAAACACACAAGAATGTATGATGATCCAAAGGTATATGCTACTACCGTTGGTTTGTATGATGATTTTTCAAATTTATTGGCTGTTGCTAAATTAAGTCAACCAATAGAAAAATCATTTGATAGAGAAGTTGTTATTAAAGTTAAACTTGATTATTAAGGTAATACATGGAAGATTTATTTAGTGATATAATTTTAAGTGTCTTAAATGCGGCAAATACTGCTGTTCAAAATAGACAATTATCTACATTAGAATTACAAATTTCTGCGATTGATGCAGAATTAGATTCATTAGATTTTCAAATTGCAGATTGGAGATCTAGTGGAAATGATAGTATTGCTGATAATCTTCAAATACAAAGAAATATCTTAAATGAATTCAGAATAATCTATAACATATATGTACAATATCTTCGTGATACAAACGGTGGTACAACGAAACAATATGTAGATTGGGTAGAAGAATTTAATAATATATTGGGTGGAACTCCGTCTGATTTAATATCTGGTAGAAATCCTAATTGGTATAACTATATCGATACTGATAATGATGGTAATATAGATTCCACCAATAATTTAGGAAATTGGTCAAACGCAACAACAAATTCAGCCCTAATTTACAGAAGATTGCGTTCATCTGTTACTGTTGGTAGACAACAAACTGTTCAACCATCTGTATTAGTTCCTGCTACACCACAAATGAGTAGTGGAAACGGTGGATTAGGTGGATCTAGTTCAAGTTCATTAACAGGACTACCAACAGGATTGACTGCTGGAACAGG
>Ga0049081_10000561_pt1 | contig 14256 bp, 12 predicted proteins | sample GreLakmeER78MSRF_FD_66717 | JGI IMG/M metagenome (GOLD analysis project Ga0049081, IMG submission 66717) | Freshwater lentic microbial communities from great Laurentian Lakes, MI, USA - Great Lakes metaG ER78MSRF | ecosystem: Environmental > Aquatic > Freshwater > Lake | place: Great Lakes...
GTCAAACGCTAGGCCCTCGAAAAAATGAAGGGCGACAAGAGCTTGAGTAATTGCATTCCCAAGCCTAAACCAAAATGTTCGATGCCATGCCCGCGCCCGCGCTCATTGACATCGTCGACTACTGCTCCGCGAACAGTTGCTCGCACTATGACATGGCGCGCCTCGCGGCAGCTGCGGGGTTGGGCGCGTTCCACCGGTACAGTGACAAGGGCTGGGAGGCGTTCGAGCAAGACGGGTGGGTGCGCGACCCTAGAGGAATCAAGTTGGGTAAAAACATTGCGTGCACGCTGTCGACCGCGTGCAATGAGCGCGCGCTCTACTATCAGGCGCGCGTCGATGAACATCCCATGAACGAGCTTCGCGTGATGGCGCTCATCAAACTCGTGCTCAAGATGCGCGAGGCCACGTACATGCGCCACGTAGTCGACGAGTGCAAAGCCTTTTTCGAACACTTTTTATAGAGTAGCCGCGCTAAATGGGGTCGCTGGTTGAATGGAGCGAGGCCGAGGAGTTTTACTTGATGGAGCTCTGCAAGCTGTCGCAAGAGCTGGCACAAAAATACAACGTGTGTTACCTAGTCTACAAGCGTCATCAAACGCGCGTGCGCATCCCGATTATCGCACTCTCGTCCGTGTCGGGGCTCGTGTCATTTGGAACATCAGTGTTCCCCCCTTCCGCGCACGGTGCGGTGAACATCAGCGTGGGAATCTGCGCCATGCTTGTGGCGCTCGTGGGCAGCATTGAAAGCTTCTTGAAAATCCCGGAAATCATTGCAGGTAGCGTGCAAGCCTCCGCAAACTTTGTAAAGCTTGCTGAGATGATAAGCGTTGAGTTGGCTTTGCCCCGGCACAAGCGCACGTCGTCAGGCATCGTCTTTTTGCGCGAGGCCTACAAGACGTACGAGAAGCTCCAGGAGGCGGCGCCCACCGTGTTTCGCCACGTCAAGTTCGTCCGGCCGTTTGCGCTCGGCGCTGTGCTCACGCGGCAACATGGCGGCGACGACTCTTCGATTACCATGGGAGGGATGGATACGCCCACAGACACTCCCAACGGCACTCCCTCCACAATTTTCGAGGGCAAGTCCATCGAGCTCTACACGCGCCCAGGCGAGGCAGTAGATTTGCCTGTTTGATAGTAAGTAGTGTCATAGTTAGGTTAGTTATATGTTTCTAGGCTTGGTTTTTACGAGCGCGACCTTTGCAGTGCCGGCAATCTGGGCATTGCACCGCAAATTTTGGGGGACGGCGGCTTCGTGTAGTGTGCTCACAGTAACGAGCTTGGCGTACCATGGCACAGTGCACCCACTTGCGCAAAACATAGACATGGCAATCGCCCACTCTCTTGGGGCCGTCTGGATAGTCGAAGGCCTGAAGCGCCTCATCGTGAATCGGCGCAAAAGTGATGTTGTTGTCGTGGCACTTACCGCGTCAAGCATTGCGACTTATTTATTCAAGAGCCGCACGAGCATGCACGCGAACAGCAAGTTTTGGCACATGGGCTTTCACGTTCTAGCCCAAAGCGCGTGGTGCGTCCACCTTTTCGTGGCATAGATTATAATGCACTTGCGCCGAATAACCGAAGAGGAGCGTGCGGAGTGGACGCGGGAGATTGCACAATCCGCGTATGGTTTGCTCGCGGCGGCCGAGTTCTTGAGGCGCGCGAAGTGGGTTCTTGAGGCGCGCCAAGAGAAAGTAAACCAAGCACTCGCCATGTATGTGTCGCATGACAAACCCAGCGCCTACGAGTACGCAAAGCTCGGTCGCGCGCTCGAACGTGCGGCGCAAATCGCAAATAATCTCACGTATGTCATCGTTCCATGTGCGCAAAAGAGGCTCTGGCCGCCGGCAAATGAAGACGTGAGCGCCGAGAACATCAATGGCGCTTTCACATACAAGAATGGGACGCAGGTATTCGTGTTCCGGTGCGAGGAGTATCCAAAGGTGATGTTGCACGAGGCGCTGCATCACTCGCGCCTCGACCCGGGACCGGGATTGTTGCTAGGCGTCGAGCAACTTTTGCGCGCGCGCTTCCACGTCGCACCTGACACAACGCTCCTCGTTAACGAAGGCATCGTTGAGGCATTCGCAACGTGGCACCAAGTTGCCTTTTTGGCACAAGAAATGGGGATGAATGTCAACAAATTGTGGGAATGCGAGTGTGCCCATGCGCGCGCTCTGGCATTGGAGCTACTTGCGCGCACAAACGAGCGCGCCTGGTCCGAGAGCACGAACGCCTTCTCCTACATTGTAGTTCGCGCACTCGTAATGCCGCGCCTCTCGGAGCTTCGCGCGCACTTAGATTCGGGGGCGCCGCTTCTCAAGTTCTTTGAGTATGCACTCGCGCATACCGATTTTCGCTCCATGCACCGGCTCAAGAACAAGACAAAGCTTAGCATGAGGCTAACGGTTTTCGGCGATTTCTAATTTTTAATATGACAAATGTGTAATGGTCATGGAATTGGACGAGGCTTTGTTTTGGGCCGCGTTCGGCATCATGTGCGCGAGCATTGTTGCGATACATAGTGCGCGACTAGCAGTGTATGCGCTAGTTGCGGCAGCAGGGCTTTTGATGGGCGCATACGCGTATAAGAAGGACGGCTTTGCCCTTCGAGAAAGCTTTGCACCTCGAGACGACGGCTCTGCCCTTCGAGAAAGCTTCGCGCCTCGAGACGACGTGCTCATGTGCGCGGACTCGTCGAATTCGTGTGCGCGCACGGGGGGTGAGATGCCTATTGGCGACCAGGGCATTGACCCATCACAACTCAAGGATATGCCGCTCACAAAGTGCAACTTGTACCTAACGGACAATGTGGCAGAGTGCGACGAGGGTCTCTACGACAAGCACATACTCGAGCTGAAAGCGCGACGACAACAGCTCGAGGCCGCGCCCGAGTCGAATCGCTTGGAACTCGAGCGCATCGACAAGGTGCTCAAAGATGCTGCGCGCTTGCCACGCCGCCAGTGCAAGTACACGATGAGCAACTGGGTGCGCCCCTATCACTCGACGATGCCGACGCTCATGATAAAGCGTGATGACTTCGAGCCCCGCGGTAATCCGCGCCACTGGGCGTATTGCTTCGCCCCCATGGACCGCGATGACTCGTCGCAATACTTGAAGCGCCGCCTCGAGCGAAACAGTAGCATCAACGGTGACACGATTGTGCGCTCGGGCGCAAAGTTCGAGTTGAGCAACGGCGTTGAGAACGACCGCGTAGAGTTTGCAACGATGGAACCCGAGCAAATCCGGCAGACGTATTGTGCAATGTTCTATCCGCAGCGGGACAGCAAGCTCGCAGACTACTACCAGCTCTTCAAGACGGAGGACCTCCGCCGCTTCTTTGCCATGGACATGACACCCGAGGGCGTGATAAGAGGCCTGCAAATCTACAACTGGGAGGATGGGGCTCTGACGCTCGTGAGCCCCGCGACGCAAATCAGCGTGTACACGTGCCAGGACGACACGAGCGACCTAGGCAACATCGACACCACGATGGAGGAGAAGCCCGATAAGTTCAACCTTGAGATGTCGCACTATTGTGGGGACAAGCCGCTGCGCAAGACGGTGTCACTATATAAATGGATGTTGCGCCAACTATATTCGGAGGAGGTCTCTGGGCAACAACTGAGATGGAAAGTGCGTGGGTCCGCCAATGCATACGCCTTCCGTCTGAATATATGCGACCGCGTCGATGCAATCAAGCCGATGAGCGCGGACATCATGGAGATGCTCGGTAACGCACCCGACCGTGTCACCGTTGTTCACGGCAATGCAGGGAAGTCGCAAGATGCGTTGTGTGTGGAAAAGTCGCAGAAGCGCAAGCTGATTTGCGACTTGAACATAGACATGACCAAAATCTATAAGAGATTGCAGCAGATTTACGAGGCGCAGCGAGTTCAAGGGCACGACTACATGGAGTACGGTCTGCCGGATTCGGGGACGCCGGTTGTGATGAAACCCGAGACCATTCGCCGCGCTCCCACGTTTGCTGCGTTGCGCACGGAGCAACTCGACTTGGAGAATAAGTTCACAACGAATCTAGCGCTAAAGCGCAAGGCAATGACAGACATTCGCGGGATAAACGCGCGCCTCGTCGAGATTGAGACCAACATCAATAACGCAATCGATGCGATGGCCACGAAAATCAAAGGAAAACTGACCGCCCTCCAGCCGCGGCCTTACGAGTACATCACCAACGATGGACGAGTGTACTTTCAGATGTAAGTAGCGCACGCAGCGTATTAGCGTTAAAAATGTTCGCTGTGAGTAAGTATGGGAAACAGCCCGCCACCTAGAAGCCCGCCACCCCCGCCGCCACCAACAGGCGCGTACGGTCCGCACGCGTGCCAAGCGGACTGGATGCCGTGGCAAACGACGGACTGGACGGAGTGGAGCGGCCGTCCAACTGGAGAAATTGGTGGAGATAGGAAAGGCTCCGCCGACCACCGTTACGGGCAAAATCAACATCTCCGTCGCATCGTGAAGAGAAACGGCTACACGGGATGGGGGTGGGGCCAGCGCTGGACCGAGTGCGTGACGCAAAACAACGTGCACGACGTCTCCATCTTTCGCGACCTCGACTACAAAATCGACTATTACTTTGATGTCTATCTGCCCGACGGACGCATGCAGTATTGCGAGCTCCGTCACAAGGACTATGGGTGGAACTACAAATATTGGAACATCAACAATTGGCGCGACTACCGTGATTATTGTGTCATGCATCCGCTCTACATGCCAAAGGTGCGCCAGTCGGCGTCCGTGTGGAAGCAGCCACGCATGTTCGCCGGCGTGGAAAACAAGGTCATCGATATGAAGCGCTACGCGACGAGCGACTTGGGGAACTTTGCGGGGAACATCCGCCAGATGGAGCTTCCCTTTGGTTGGTACGTGCGCGCTTACAGCGGCCTGAATTTCAACGGCGTGAGCGAGGATTATGAGGGCACGCGCGATTTGAGCGGCGACCCCTCGTTCGTGCGCAGCTTCGAGATTGGGCCGTCGCGACCTGCGATTCTCAGCATTGCCGACAACCACTTGAACCAAGTGTATTGCTCTTTGCTGCTCGACGACAACTACACGCACGGCGACTTGAACGATGGCGTGTTCGCAAACACCGAGAAACACAAGCAATTTCCGTTCAAGTACAAGACAGGCGTTACACAAGTGTGGGTCCCAGTAGGCTACCAAGTGACACTTTACGATGGTGTGAAGTATGACGGGCAAAAACAGGTGATTTACGGGCACAATTCTTACGGATGGGTGCAGCCGCACTTTGTGGTGCGCAGCATACAAATCAAGCTCGTGCTCCCCTTGACATATTCGAAAACGTTCTTTACCGGCTTTGTGGGGACGTTGCAGGCGGGCGATAATGTTATTAATCCATCGCGGCCCGTGAAGTCGATGCTCGTGCCAACGGGGTTCGAGGTGAGCGGGCGAGGCTTCGGCTTGGGGCGGCGCGCACTGCCTGCTTATTCTACGGTCGTCAACACGGGCTACAATATCTTAGAGTTGCGCGTGTTTTACAACGTCAAGAGCCAGTACAACATGATAGACGACCTCGCTGTGCGCACAAAGACGATATACTCGAAGCGCGAGTTTGCGAACGACTGCAAGACCGAGTGCGACAACCGCCACGATTGCAACGCATACTATGCCATTCGCAACATGCGCGAGTGCCCAAATCCGCAGGCCAACGACGGCTCTCTGACAGGATGCAAGGCCACGTGCGGCTTTTATGAGTACCAGAACGATAGCATCAAGACCGGCGAAAACAAGAGCGTGGAGCCGTACTTGTTCGCAGGCAATGTGCACGTGAAGCAGGTGTGGGACACTTGATTAGGGTTAAGGTAGCTTAAGGTAGCTTAAGGCGCGCGACCTACTTCTTTTTCACGTAAGCTTGTAAACGTGCACGCGCAAACATGCCGATAGAGGACATCGCTTTTCTCAAAGCGCACAGCACAAAACAAAATTACGTTTTCCTTGTCGACAGTAAGGACCGCGAGCGCGCGACGTACCCGACGCCAAGCGACTATGTAGTGCGGTTCAACACGCCATTTGCAAACATCGTGGGGCTCGAGGTCCTTGAGGCCACCATTCCGCGCACCATGTACAATGTGGATGTAGCGAACAACAAGATCCGGTTTTGCATTTATGCAGCCGGCTACGCACTCGAAAAGACGTACACGACCGTTGAGGTCCCGATTGGGGACTACAGCATAACGACCCTCATTCCCGCCATCAATGCGGTGCTTGCGAGTGCGCTCTTGGGAAGCACTGACATGCTCGCGCAAATAACAGTGGCCTCCTTGTCTAATCCCCCTGATGTGCGCAACACGCTCGTGTTCACGTGTCCTTATGCGTTCGAGCTCGACATGGACGGCTCGAGCATTGCGGAGGCGCTCGGCTTTGATTTGCATGTTGCGGAACGTGACAATGGCCTAAAATACACGGTCGGCACCGACTACAAAACCAAGCCGCGCCTTTACAAGAGCGTGGACAAGCCATGGCCGGCGCTCGGTCCGGATGCGCTCGTGTTCGAGGGCCCGCGCGGTGTCTTGCGAAATGCGGGGCTTACTCAATCATCGTGGCTCGCGCAACGGTGGACGGCGCCATATTCGGGGTTTTTTGTTGGCCTCGATGTCGCATTGACCAGTGAGTCGCGCGATGCGATTGATGAGAGCGTAGTGTGGGAGCTGCGCCAAGATGACGGTGGACAGCCAGGGGCGCTCGTACAAGGTGCATCCGATGTAATTGCTATCTCGCAGACGGACGGCGGGTTCAGCGATGCCACCATTCCCCGAAATGCGCCCATTCAAGTGCTCGGGGGCGCGCACTACTGGGTGGTCCTTTACAATAACGACTCGCGCTCGGCTCGCGTCTATTACAATGATGTAATTGAAACAGAAACTACGTTATTGAGAAGCAATGCGGGAGCGAGCGGTCCTTGGGCACCCGAGGCTGACGCAAACGGTGTGTTCTTCCACATGTCCGCGCGCGTGCGAATCGCCGAAGCGTACCATCGCATCGAGGCGCCGGGTCTCGTGTCCCTTGTGGGCGAGCGGTACGTGACGCTGAGGTGCCCCGAGATAGAGGACAACATGGTGCGCAGTCAAACGTACGGCCGCATGGGTTTGGCGAAGCTCCGACTCGGTGTCAACGGCTTTAGCGAGAATCGCGTCGACTTCAATAAGATTGCGATTCGAGAGTTCCATCCCATTGGGAAGCTCGCGCGCATATCGTTGCGGTTCGAGCGCGGCGATGGCGAGCTCTATGACTTCAAGGGTGTCAACCACACGATTGTGTTTGCCCTGCACTATTACGAGCCGACACAACGCGATGTCTTCGAGCACAGCATCTTACAACCCAACTATAAGATGGACTTCCACAAATACCAGTATACGCAAGACGCGCAAGAGGAGGAGAGCGACGACCAGAGCGTGGACTACAACGAGGATGGCGACGTCTTCAATCAATGGAAGGCAGTGCAACAACGCAACTTACCAGAGCAGCGCTATTTGCAAGACATCGAGACCCTCAAACGGCTGCGCGTGATGGAGTTGAATGAGGACGAAGGTGACGAAGATGATGAAGAAGACGAGGGTGACGAAGAAGACGAGGGTGACGAAGAAGAGGCGGAAGAAGAGGGTGACGATGAAGGTTATGAGGAGAGTGATTAGTAAGCAGCTCAGTAGTTATTTTTATGCCATGCAAGTAACAATAATGCCGCCTAGAAAACGCGCGCGCACTTCTGCGACTACTTCTCCATCTCCCAAGGTTACTGCTTCTACGAACGCCACGGCTCCTGCAACCAAACGCGTGGCATTCTCAAAGTCCGTGCAATCGCGAGACCGCACGGTGTCTCCCGAGGCGAATAACGCAACACACGTAAGGCTCGTGCTATCGGACTTCTTAGATAAGACGGTCAATGACATCTTCGACGAGCAAGGCAAGGACGCCCCGAGAACGCGTTCAACCGACACTATCGCTCTATTTCGAAAGCATCGCTCGAGCGTCAATCCGCGCGAGTATGTTGACGATGATGCCACAATGATGGCGAACAACAATCAAGTTGAGGCTCTTATGAATGTCACGTATCAATACCAATCCGTGCAAAGGGAGCTGCAGATTATGACCCGTGACTTCCGAATGAACGAAGAAGAGAGCGAGCAAATGTTGGAACTGATAACCGTTCTTAGTAAGCGAAGGATTCCCATAAAAACAATCATAACCGACCTGTCAACCATACCTCACATCGACCTCTTTATCATCTTGCTCATGCGACTCGGTCTAAAAATGTTCTTGAAAATCCGACATCAATGTCGTAGTGCGTGCGATGAAACAAATGCAGTTGAATGTATGGAGTTGCGGAATGCGGTCGAGGAAAGAATCACGAAGGAAGGGGTGCGTGCGTTCGGGTTGCTCTTGCGTTCGGCGAGCATGGGGCGGTGTACGTTCAACGTGTTGCTCTAAAATTGCACATTAGGGCGCTCGCTTTTCACGTATCTCAATGGATAACCACGCATTTGTGGTTGGGTATGTGTCCGTAACGGGTTCTTGACAAGGCAACTTAAACTTTATTGTGTTTTTTTATCGATGTGTGATGTATTCTAAAAATAATGCGCTTATTAAGCTTTAGGTGCTTTGCGCTTTGGGGCGGCGGGCTTGGGCTTGGGCTTGGGCTTGGGCTTATCGGCATCGGCCTCATCGACCGCCTCGACCGCCTCGAACGAATCGATGTTGGCCAGGAACTTCTCCACTAGCTGTTGGTCGATGACGCCCTTGGTCACGAGGTCGTCGATTTCCTTTGCAGAGTACTTGTCCGCCTTGAGGTCCTCGAACAGGGACAGCTCGTCCTCCGTCAGCTCCTTCTTTCCGGCCTTGACGTTCTCAAACCCCTCTAGGCGCGGGCACGAGCAGCCGCGGTACAAGAAGTACACGGTGAGCGCGAGGAGAACAATCGTGATAAGCCACAGAATGATGTTGGTCTGCATTTATTGTATCGAAACATTAATTTTAGCGGCTTGCTTGCGCTTGACCCGGTTGCGGCGCATGGTCACTAGCCCTGGCTGGTAACCGTAGCACTTGACGACAAACTGTTGGAGGAGGCGCTTCTTATTGCCGGTCAGCGTATCTAGCATAACAACCGTGAGCATGTTTGCTAGGCACTCGTACGCCGCGACCGCTAGGCGCGCGTGCTTGTAGCTCGAAAACACGTGCGAAAGCAAGAGTCGCAAGAGCGTGTGAATCGAGGCAACGCGCGCCTTGCCGTACTCGACATATGATACGCACGCGGGGGCCTCGTAGATGCCGATGACCGGCTCGCGCGTCGGCTTGTGCGTGACAATGACGTGTGCGGGCAAGAAGCCGTCGGCTATGTACGATACGATGGCGTACGCAGAGGGGCTCGACAATCGCGCAATGCACTCCTTTGCGGCGTCTTCTGGCGTGACTAGCGGCAAGTGCGTGGTTGTTGCGCGTGTTGCGGCCGCCGATGCGTTGGACGCACTGTTCACGAGTGCGGCAAGCGGAGGGACGCCTTTTATGCGCGCGATGGCAAAATCTTTGCCGGAAGCCTTGAACACGTCGGCAAGCGCATCCGTTCCACAAAGCACGCATTCGTGCGATACGAGCCAGTCGCGCGCCCCACTTAGGTCGGGTGTATTCTCTCTTTCTTGATTTTTGCACTTTGCTTTCACGGGGAACGCGTCATAAAAGGCGACGATACGTTGAAGGACCTTGCTCCACCGGTGGCTGTCGCGCGGCTGCGACAACAAGATATGCAACGTCATCCGGAGGAACTGGGGGTCGGCCGTCTTCAGACCGCTCGAGAGTTTGACGGCCCCTTTTGCGAGGCGCTTGTAAGACGTCGCATCCAACGAGCTGATGTCCAACACTTGGAGACCCTCCGCATAAATCTTAAACGTCCCGGGGTGGAGTGCCTCGGATGCGCTCGTAAAGTCGTGTCCCTTGCTTCGAAAGTGCGCGACCACGCGATTCGCGAGAGCCTTGCCGTCTTGGGCAAAAACGTCGATGTCTGGCAAAACACTGTCCCCGTAGAACTTGAGACGGGCTGGCAGAAGCTCGTTTATGGCCATGCCGCCATACAACAAACACTTTTGCGATTTGAGATAGGCAGCGAGTTCTTGAAAGAGGGGGTTGTATTTTTGGTAGTTGCTCTTGTCTATTTGCGAGGCCTTTCGCTCCGCAATTTCTTGCAATCTTGCCATTTGCTGGTGTAATTTATCGCTTATGTTCCGTGTAGGCATTTCTCTACAGGCTAGCCATATATTCTTCTTCGGTAAATGCAGAAAGATAAGGCAATGAGCATGTTCTCGAGCTTTGAAGGGAGTGACCTGGCCACTGTCTACGGTGGCGCTGGTGGCGGTGGTGGCTCGAGCTTCCCCATGTACGACCCCCAGCCGCCGATGGGCCCGCCCGCGCCCTCCGTGCAGACCATGAACACGCAGCAACCGCCCATCGCACCGGGCGCCGCCTCGCACGCGATGCCCCCGGATGTGAACTATGCGCCGCCAAATGCCATGTATGCGAGCCAGGCCGCGCCCACGCAACTGTACGCGGGGCCGTCTTTCTGGGACCGCCTCGTGAACAAGCGTCAAGAGGTGTTCAAGCTCGTGGCCTTGTCGCTCGTGTTCTTGCTCGCGCTCAGCATTCACACCATGGCCAAGCACTACATGAAGACTTACGTGGCCAACGCCTTCCTCACGCCAATTCAAGAGGGCCTCGTGCGCTTGTCGTACCCGGTCATCGTGATTTTGGTGCTATGGTTCGCTAAGACGGCATAATTGAAATATATTCTTTTTGTAATTAGGGTTTCACCACAAATGAGTGAAGATAACGCGGTCGATGTGAACGCGATTACAATAGATGAGCCGCCCGCGGACAGTTGGCTCACGAAGGCGGTTCGCAAAATTCAAGACATGCCGTGGTCTATGATTCAAGTGTATGCAATGGCCCTGTTAGGCATTGCGTTTGCAGGGCAATATATAATCGTGATTTTCAGCATTATTTACTACACCGAGCTGCAGCGGGACGCCGACCCCGATTTCGAGAACCTCAGTCGCAAGGACCCGCAAGTGAAGATGATTCGCATCATGAACATGAACCCGCTCGGTGCGGATGTCCCGTACCCCTGGCTCGTCTACGGTCTTCTCTTTTCGGGCGTGTTTATTCTGATGGCATTTACGCTCTTTATTATCAAGTTCGTGGGGGCAAGTTCGCAACCCGGGCACGCGGCCTTTAAGAAGCTCGTGGATGGCAAGAAGCGCGCCAAGGCCATTGCTCAACAAGTGCGTGATGTGCAGGCCTCTATGAAAAACCTTGACAACCTTGACATAACTGTGCTACGACAATTTGACGTGCATAACGCAACCGCGAATAATCTGATAGCGGACGCCGAGAAGCTGCAAGAGACGTTGGACAACGGAATAACAGAGGCGAACAAGGAAAGCGGTGGTGCAGACCCGGCCGCCGTGCCATTCGAGGCAACACTCGCGAAGCTTGAAGCCGATGCGAAGGCTTTTGTGAAGACGATGAAGGAGAGCATCGACGTGCAAAAGCGGAAGTCAAAGAAAGGGCAAAAGCAAGAGCCGAAGCCAGAGAAAAAACAAGAAGTGCAAGCTGGTGGAGCCTTCGAAGCCCCCGAAGGTGGCCGCTTCAAACCCAACTGGATTCTCATGGGACCGATTCTATTCGCGGGTGTCGTGTGCATGTTCACAGGGATAGCGACGTTTATTATGTTTGCCGTTAAGGTGCAAAACATACGTAAGCTGTCTATGGACGTGGAATACGAGAGTGTGATTCGCGAGAACATCCCGCAGAACAATGACTACTTGGATGCCTTGCGCGAGTATGTCATGATGTCAACAAAAGTGAGCCCTTATGCGTGGCCGACGCGGACAGTTAATATGAGCTTCGACCCCGAGAGCAAGAACGATTTAGAGGAGGTGGTGCGCATCATGTTCTTCTACCGGCTCGCTTCGCACTACGTGGAGAACATCGCATCTTTGGAGGGCGAGTCGAAGGCGTATGCTGCGTCCGCAGTCGGGAAGCGCTCGAGTGCATTGGCGAGCATGACCGGGGATGTGAGCGCTATACTTGGGCTCTTGTCAACGACATACGTGAGCGACATGGCGCCCTACCGCCGATTCCGGGGTGACATTGCCTACGACGACGTGGCCGCGCTTAATGAATTGCTGAGGTGCCCTTTGGAGCGGTGCCCGCCCGGACGCGTCACCTTTGCCGCGTTCTACAAGGCGCAGTCGCCGCGCATTTTGCAGCAGCTGTCGGATTTGTCGATGCGCCTCTCGAAAGTGGTCGATTCCATGTCCTACGGCCAGCGCATCGTGACGCAATGGAGCACGACCAAGGAGTTTCTGGACAATTTCCAAATCATGCACGTGTATGTTCCTGTCGCCATGCTTGTTGCAGCAGGCGCTTACTGCCATTACATGATTGATGATGACCGCTTGCGTAGCATAGCCGTTGGTGGGTTCACAGCTCTAGTGGCATTGCCGATTGCCGTAAAGATTGTTGCTTAAAATGGGGGGTGCTAGCTTCGCAACCCCCAACGCCGCCCGCTTACGCTGAGGCGAGCAAGCTCGCGGGTATTATCCTCGATGAGCGCGTGATTAGATGTTGTTTTTGTATGAAGAGGATGCAGCATCGCTTCGCTCGGTTTGAAGCTAGCGCGCGTCCTTACACGGTCTGGTAAGGTTTTGCAAAGGTCGCGCATAAACTTCGTAACCTATGCGGTGTCGAAAGGTGTGATGAGCCCGTGCGTAAAAGTGCGAAGCACGCACACACCATTTGCATCAACTGTTTCAGCCGTCCATCATCGTGTACAATACGCGCGTTCGTATACTTTTGTATGCAGCCTATGCAGCTGCTCGGATTGCGAAGCTAGCGCATAAACGTCCTTACACCGTCTGGTAAGGTTTTGTGAGGGTCGCGCGTAAACTATGTGGTGAGTCCGTGCGTAAAAAGACTAGAGCCAATTGCATCAGCCGTTTCATATGTCCATCATTGTTATCAAGTTGCGCGCGTTCAAGCATAGTAACCCACGCGATGAGTTGTGCCTTCCGCAGCGTTGGGAATAACACCTCCCTCGCGCAACCCATATCCAAGGTAGCCCACCCGTGTTGCATTTGGTGACGGCTTAACCAGTTTTTTGTATGGCGAAACATAGTGCGAGATGACAGGATTGTATTGGAAGAAGAAGGGGAATGTTTCATGCACGTGCGCTATCCACCCGAATAGAGCTTGCAAATGCCGCTTATTTTTGGGGTTTTGTGCGTTCACAAGTGAATCTCTCTCAACTAATGCTTGCCATGCTTGCCATGCTTTCGAACTGTCGAGTTGTCGGCCTCCTCTTTGAGTAATACGCGCGTGAGAAAGCGGCATCTCCATGTGTTCGTCCGCATGGAGCACTGCATTATAATGGTCGCGCAAATACGCGGATAAAAGCAACCGCGGGGATTGTGGCAATGCTGTTAATTCGGTAAGTACCTCTTCAGGGTGAAACAACACCAACTCCTCGAACATTTTGCCTTGGTCATGAAACGGTGACCGCATGACCGGTGCTAAAATCCCATCGACAATCCCTTCGAAAAGCTTCTTTAGGACATCCATTACCATGTAGTCAATGTCCGTTATGCCAATACGCACACCACCCGCTTCTATGTAATTCATCCATGTAGGGAACGAACGCGGGGCTTGCTGCATTCTTTGTGCAACATTTTTCGCAAAATCCAACATTCTTTTGATTCCAGGCTCAATTGACGCCGGGTGTAAAGCATTTTTCTGCATGCTCAGCAAAATGTTTGTTTGTGTGCTGAATGAACACAAGCCGAGCGCGACATTGAGTAATTCCATCGCAGTGTGAGCGGGTGCGGAGACTTGAGATGTTCTACGACTCGCAACCATCATGCGCATCATGCATTGCACATGTCGCATGTCTAAAAGACGCAGTGCGCGAATGCTAGAATATGCTTTCAATGTCCGTCCAGGCATTTCAGCATAAAACGCAGACGTGCGATAAGAGCCGAAAAACCGAGGGACGTTTGAAAGGGTCGCTTCTGAGTTTGGGGCCGCACGGTACCATACTGTTTTCTCTGGCACAACGAAAGGGTGCATTACCACCGGGAAATCTTCAAAATCGAGCTGAATAAGTGGTGCTAGCATTGCACAATACTCTTGATATACAGGTTGTAAAAATAAGAGTATTATGCGCGCAAGTAAATT
>Ga0049081_10000566_pt1 | contig 14194 bp, 10 predicted proteins | sample GreLakmeER78MSRF_FD_66717 | JGI IMG/M metagenome (GOLD analysis project Ga0049081, IMG submission 66717) | Freshwater lentic microbial communities from great Laurentian Lakes, MI, USA - Great Lakes metaG ER78MSRF | ecosystem: Environmental > Aquatic > Freshwater > Lake | place: Great Lakes...
CGATTTAATTTTTCCTTTTGGTTTTTAAAAATAGGTGCGCCAATCTTAACAGATTTCCCTGAAAAAACTAATGCATCAATGATTCTTATATTGCTACTTGGGTTATTCCCGTCCCATCCCAGTAGGGTATAATAGGTTTTCGAACCAATTTTTCGAACGATTACGTCTACGTATAAAGCTCCGTACCAATTTGCTGGATCAATCACTTTAGACACGCGTTGATTCATTGGATCTTCATTATCCTTTAATTCATGTACTGTATTTATTTTACCAGATTCTTTCCGGACAATGAATCCAAAATACTGATACGTTCCGTCAAATGAATTATTTATTACCCATGTAAAAAGTCGAACTTTGTTATCTGAACTTGTAATTTCTTTGATTCCTTTTTGCATTTTGAGTGAATCAAACGGAAATACAAATGATTCTTTATTCTGCAAAACGGTTTTAAATTGAGTCCGAAATTGATCATTGGAACTAATTTTTTCATCAAATGTCTCTTGTTTTTTTACCTCTTGGTAAAGTTGAATTAATTTAGATTCAACTTGAGATAATACCTGTTGAGCACTTCCCGTTTGGTAAAAGAAAAAACAAAAAATTAGAAGGGATAAAACTCTCATAAGTTATTGAACGTCACGCAAATCATAAAGTTACTTTTAAAAATCAAATTAAGGGAATAAAAAACTTCAAAAATCAAATTTTGAATCGTGGAAATTCTTTTAAAAGTAGTTTGAGTTTCGTACATTTGTAAGAATTTATATCTTAAATAGATTCAGATGTCTTTACAAAATTTAAATCAAGTTATTGAAGGGTTGACATATGACGATGTGCTGCTCGCACCAGCCTATTCGGAAGTATTACCGAGAGACGTTGATTTGAAAAGTAAATTTTCTAGAAACATTAGTGTGAATGCACCAATCCTTTCTGCAGCGATGGATACAGTAACTGAATCCAAACTAGCTATTGCAATCGCACAACAAGGCGGAATAGGGGTGATTCATAAGAATATGAGCATTGCCATGCAAGCCATGAATGTGCGTAAAGTTAAACGTTCTGAAAGTGGAATGATCATCGATCCTATTACATTATTAGAGGATGCAATCGTAAAAGATGCAGTAGCGGTAATGACTGAATATGGAATTGGTGGCATTCCCGTAATTGATAATTCTCGTATTCTTAAGGGTATTTTGACCAACAGAGATCTTCGCTTTGAAAAAAACATGGATCGACCGGTAAAAGAAATCATGACTTCAGAAAACATCATTACAACCGGAGATGGCACAGATTTGCAAACTGCTGAAGGAATTCTACAAGAAAATAAAATTGAAAAACTACCTGTTGTTGATCAAAACAATCGATTAATTGGATTAATAACTTACCGTGATATTATAAAAGTAAAAGAACATCCTTATTCGTGTAAAGATCAATTGGGACGACTACGTGTTGCAGCAGCAGTTGGAGTAACTTTTGACACAATGGAACGCGTTAGTGCCCTAGTTGAGGCTGGAGTTGATGCAATTGTTATTGATACAGCGCATGGGCATTCTAAAGGAGTGGTTGTGCAATTGAAAGAAGTTAAAAAAGCATTTCCTAATCTTGATGTTGTTGTTGGAAACATTGCAACGGCTGAAGCTGCTAGATATTTAGTGGATGCTGGTGCCGACGCAGTTAAAGTAGGTATTGGACCAGGAAGTATCTGTACCACTCGAATCATTGCTGGAGTGGGTGTTCCACAGTTAACCGCAATAAATGAGGTGGCGAATGCAATTGCTGGTTCAGGTGTTCCAGTTATTGCAGATGGCGGAATTCGATATACGGGTGATATTGTAAAAGCAATTGCAGCAGGGGCAGATACCGTAATGCTTGGTTCCATGTTTGCAGGAGTTGAAGAGTCCCCTGGCGAAACCATCATTTATGAAGGTCGAAAATTTAAATCGTACCGCGGAATGGGTTCATTAGAAGCCATGCAACATGGTTCAAAAGACCGTTATTTTCAAGATACGGAAGATGATATCAAAAAATTAGTTCCAGAAGGAATTTCAGGTCGAGTTCCGTTTAAAGGAAATCTTACAGAGGTAATGTTCCAAATAATGGGTGGCCTACGTGCTGGCATGGGTTACTGTGGCGCTCCTGATATTTCCAATTTGAAAGGTTCTAAATTTATAAGAATCACTTCAGCAGGGATAAAAGAATCTCACCCCCATGACGTTACAATAACGCGCGAAGCTCCCAATTACAGTTTAAAATAAATTTGAAAAAATTGAGTTAATTCAATAGAAAAAATTAAAAATAATGAAAAAACAGCTTTTATCTTTTGGTTTCATACTACTTGCACTTATTAGTTTTTCTCAAAAAACAGCCTCAAACGATCCTATTGTAATGGAAATTAATGGAAAAGGAGTTACAAAAAGTGAATTCTTACAGATTTATTTGAAAAACAACAATAATCCACAATATCATAAAGATTCGATAGATAAATATTTGGTGTTGTTTAAAAAATTTAAATTAAAAGTTGCTGAAGCTGAGGCGATTGGTTACGATACAATTCCAAAACTAAAAAAAGAATTAGACGGTTATAAAAAACAATTGGCGAATCCATACATGATCGATTCAGCACAAAATGAATCATTAGTTAGAGAAGCGTATGAACGAACATCTAATGAAATTAGAGCATCACACATCCTTATGCGGTTAGAACAAAATGCCAAGCCGCAAGATACGTTAATCGCCTGGAATAAAATTTCTGAAATTAAACGGAGACTAGAAAAAGGAGAAGATTTTGCATCTATTGCTAAATCAAAAAATGGTTCTGAGGATCCTTCTGCCGTAAATAACGGTGGTGACTTAGGTTATTTTACCGCTTTTCAGATGATTTACCCATTTGAAGATAGAGCTTATAAAACTCCAATTGGACAATTATCGGATATTTTTAGGACAAGATTTGGATATCACATTTTAAAAACTACTGGAACTCGAGCAGCTCGAGGATCGATAAAAGTTGCCCATCTACTGGTTTCTGCAGGGAAAAACGCAACTCAAGAAGAAAAAAATAATGCTCAGAAAAAGGCTGGAGAATTATATTTAAAATTAAAAGCTGGAGAAAAATGGGAGGATTTAGTAAAATTATATTCCGATGACCCAAGTTCTAATCAAAAAGCAGGAGAATTACCAATGTTTGGCTCAGGTACTAACCAACGCATGGTTCCGGTTTTTGAAGAAGCTGCATTTGGGTTAAGAAGTGATGGTGAAATCAGTGAACCCGTTCAAACTGATTTTGGTTTTCACATCATCAAACGCATGGAATGGAAGTCTGTCCGACCATTTAACGAAATGAAAAAAGAAATTCAATCCAAAGTCAACAAGGATGAACGTGCTAAAAAAACACAAGATTCTTTTGTGGATAAAATGAAAAAACAATACAATTTTAGTCTTCCGAAAATAAATGGATTGACTTGGTTTGAAACAAATTTAGATTCAACTTATTTTGTGGGTAAATGGAAGGCCGATAAATTAAAAACGGATTTAGAAGTTTTTTCACTAGACGGTAAATCATACACGCAAAAACAATTTGCTGATTTCCTGGAAAAAGGATTCAGAGGAATAAAACGTGATGAATTTAAAAAAGTAGTGGAGAGTCAATTTAATACCTGGGTAAAAATGACCGTTTTGGATTACGAAGAATCTAAACTTGAAAGTAAATATCCTGAATATAAAGCCTTAGTGAAAGAATACCACGATGGTATTTTACTCTATGAAATTATGTCAGACAAAATTTGGAATAAGTCTGTAAAAGATACCTCAGGACTGAAAAACTTTTTTAATCTGAATCGCGACAGTTACATGTGGCCCAAAAGATTGGATGCAACCATTTATGAATGTAATTCTCAAAAAAATGCAGAATTGGTTTATAAGTTATTAAAGAAAAAGAAAAACACATCGAAAGAAATCATTGAAAAAGTAAATGTTCAATCAGAATTAAATCTTCGCGTAAAAATGAACAAATTTGATGCGGAACAAATCCCTTATTTGAAAGGAAGAACCTTCGCAAAAGGCCGCAATAAACCATACAATTTTGAGGATAAATTTTACGTCGTTTTTCTCAATAAAGAAATACCGATTATGAAAAAAGAATTTAATGAAGCTAAAGGAATGGTTACTTCTGATTATCAAAACTTCATGGAGCAAACGTGGTTAGAAGAATTAGAGAAAAAACACAAGATTACGTTTAATTTCGATCTGCTTTATTCTTTAGATAAATAGTATGGTCAAATTATTTATTATTTCAATCCTACTTTTTATTGGATTTGGTGCAAAAACCCAAGTAGTTGATAAAATTGTCGCACAAGTTGGTGATGAAATTATCTTGCTCTCAAATGTACAAGCACTAAAATTGCAAATGATTCAAGAAAATACGGTAGACATCAAGAATGCTTCATCGATTTCAAATTGCAAATTAGTGGAAGATTTAATGTATCAAAATCTATTATTAAATCAAGCACGTTTAGACAGTTTACCTGTTTCTGACGAGCAAGTTGATTCTGAAATGGAAAATCGCCTCAGGTATATCATAAGCTCTATGCCCGGCGGGAAAGATCAATTCGAAAAGTTTTATGGGAAGTCGATCACACAAATAAAGGAAGACTTTCGAGTAATTATTAGAAATCAAATTTTAGCTCGTGATATGCAGCAAAAAATTACTAGTTCTATTACGGTAACACCTAAAGAAGTTGAAACGTATTTTAAGGCACTTCCCAAAGATAGTATACCATATATCAATATGAAATTAGCTTTTCAGCAAATTGTTTATTTTCCAAAACTATCTAAAGCAGATAAAGACAGAACCTATAATGAATTGCGCGAGATTCGATCGAAAATTGTTTCAGGGGAGAAATCTTTCGAGTTTATGGCACGAACCAAATCTAAAGATCCTGGATCAGCGGCACAGGGAGGTAAATTAACCGCATCAAAAGGTATGATGGTTCCTGCTTTTGAAGCTGCCGCCTTGGGTTTAAAACCAGGAGAATTATCGGAAGTTTTTGAAACTGAATATGGCTATCATATTGTTAAATTACTATCAAGATTGGGCGATGATTATAACTGTCAACATATTTTATTATCGGTAGAATTCAATGAAGAATCCCTAAACGAAGCAGCGCTAAAAATTGACTCTTGCTATGCTCTTTTAAGTGAGGGTAAAATTACGTGGGATGAAGCAGTTCTTCGTTTTTCAAATGACGATAATACCAAGCAAAATAAAGGAATTATTACCAATCCGAAAACAGGAGAACAGACGTGGGACATGCAAGATTTAAATGAAATCGACCGTGAAATTTATATATTAACCGATGCATTAGATGAAAATAAATTTACACAGCCTAATCTCTATTTTGATATGCAATCACGGAAACAAGGTTTTCGTATTGTGCGTTTAATGAAAAGATTTCCTCCTCATATTGCTAATTTAACAGATGACTATATGTTAATAAAGCGAGCGGCAGAAAATGATAAAATGCAAAAAGTTCTCGAAAAATGGGTTCAATCAAAAGTTACTAATGTGTACATTCGCTTAGATGAATCTCTTAAAAATTGTGATTTTAAATATAATTGGCTAACGCAATCAAACTAATATGTCAGATACTCTTGCAATTGAAAATTTAGTAAAACACTATCAGGAATTAAAAACTGAAATTCACAAAGTTATTGTTGGTCAGGAAGAGGTCGTTGACCAAGTGTTAATTTCCATTTTTTCTAAGGGACATTGCCTTTTAGTAGGTGTTCCCGGATTGGCAAAAACACTATTAGTAAATACAATTGCTCAAACTCTTGGATTAACTTTTAATAGAATTCAATTTACACCAGATTTAATGCCTTCCGATATTATTGGTGCAGAAATCCTGGATGAAAACAGGTCTTTTAAATTTATTAAAGGCCCCTTGTTTTCGAATATCATTTTGGCCGATGAAATCAACAGAACACCGCCTAAAACTCAATCCGCCTTACTTGAAGCGATGCAAGAAAGAAGTGTTACGGCAGGTGGAACTAATTACAAATTACCTGCTCCGTTTTTCGTTTTAGCAACACAAAACCCAATTGAACAAGAAGGAACTTATCCCTTACCAGAAGCACAACTCGATCGTTTTATGTTCAATGTATGGGTTGATTATCCGTCTTTTGCCGAGGAAATGGCAATCGTGAAATCAACTACAACCAATCAAGTTATCTCCTTGAACACTATCATTTCAGGGGATGAAATTATGGCTTATCAAGATTTAATTAGACGAATTCCTGTCGCAGATAATGTGTTAGAATATGCAGTGAAACTAGTCGCTAGAACGCGTTTAAATGATGCCTCAGCGCCTAAAATAACAAAAGATTATCTAACCTGGGGAGCCGGGCCAAGAGCGTCACAGTACTTAATTTTGGGGGCAAAAACCCATGCTGCAATAAATGGGAAATTTTCTCCAGATATTGAAGATGTGAGATTAATTGCAAAACCAATCCTTAGACATCGCCTTGTTCGTAATTACCGGGCGGAAGCGGAAGGTTATTCCATGGATAAAATCATAGAAGAATTATTATGACTATAGATTTTAGCGCCCTATTTGGACTTCAAGGTCTATTCTATTTATTGGTTCTTTCCTTGTTGGAAATCGTTTTAGGTATCGATAATATCATTTTCATAAGTATCGTTACTGAAAAACTCCCCAGCGAAAAAAGAAAGTATGCGCGGAATATTGGATTAACCCTTGCCTTAGTAGTTCGTTTAGTACTATTAGGATTTGTTTCATGGATTATGGGAATGACCAAACCTTTCTTTGAAGTTATGGGAAATCCATTTTCTGTTCAAAGTTTGGTTTTATTACTGGGTGGGCTTTTTCTGATTTATAAGAGTACAATTGAAATGCATAACAGCGTTAAAGGACACGAAGAAACTGAAAAACCAGGAATAAAAGCACTATCCGACATAATTCTTCAAATTGTGTTCATTGATATCGTTTTCAGTTTTGATTCTATTATTTCTGCCATTGGAATGACGAGTGGAATGCAAAAAGACACTGGTGGAGATCCGCTGATAATCATTTATCTTGCAGTTATTATTTCGATGATTGTCATGTTAATTTTTTCCAAACAAATCAGTGATTTTATTCAAAATAACCCCACAGTAAAAATGATTGCTCTTGGCTTTTTAGTTACAATTGGTGTTTTATTAGTTGCTGAAGCCTTCGGTCAACACATTCCTAAAGGGTATGTTTATTTTGCCTTATCCTATTCCTTGTTTGTTGAATTTTTAAATATTCGAATGAGGAAAAATAAAAGTCCGCGTTAAATGACAATAAACGAGGCAAGAGCGTATCTTTCCTTCAATGATTTAGAGGAGATTCAAGAATGTTACGAGAACTACCTATTCGAGCAGAAATGTTTTTTTAGGGAAAAACAAGTCCATTCCAAACTTTACCAATCTAAATTTGTTAAGCTGCAAAAGTCAATAGAAGCCTTTGCAGCACTTGAGTTTAAAGAGAGTCATGATCCAACTGATTTTTGCTACGAGCCTATTAATTATACTGGGATTATTTTATCAGACTTTCATACCTTTCACTATGGAAAAAATCAATTGTTCGCTCTGCTTTATCAAGCAACAACTATTTCAAAAATTAAATTAATTGCTGATAGCATTCTTGATAATGAATTGAGATATGCCCTAACGTGGAAGGAAATAAAGGTGCTTTTACCCGAGGATATTCCTTATAAAACAGTTGATCCGATGATGGTCTTAACCGACATTTTAGCGGTAGAAAAAATGGGAATCGTGTCAAACAAAGACTACAATCCAAGTCTAAACTTAGATTTCGGAAATTTAAACGCCGAGATAAATCGACTAACTAAGATTAGTCATTGAGTTTTAACACAGCCAAGAAAGCCTCTTGTGGAACCTCCACCCTTCCTATTTGGCGCATGCGTTTTTTACCGACTTTTTGTTTCTCTAACAGTTTCCTTTTTCGAGAAATATCACCACCATAACATTTAGCAGTAACATCCTTCCTCAAGGCTTTTATGGTTTCACGGGCAATTATCTTTGCTCCAATAGCTGCTTGAATAGGTATTTCGAATTGCTGACGGGGAATCAATTCTTTCAATTTCAAACAAATTCTTTTTCCTAAATCAAATGCATTATTTCTATGAACCAATGCCGATAAAGCATCTACTTGCTCTGCATTGAGCAACAAATCCATTTTTATAAGATCGGATTCTTTGTACCCAATTGGGTGATAGTCAAATGACGCGTATCCTCTTGAAACTGTTTTTAATCGATCATAAAAATCAAAAACTATTTCTGCTAAAGGCATTTCAAATGTTAATTCAACACGATCTTGTGTCAAATAAACCTGATTACTTATTTCTCCGCGCTTTTCAATACACAAAGTCATTATCGATCCAACATACTCGGATTTTGTGATCACCTGTGCCTTGATGTATGGTTCCTCTATACGTGCCATTGTCCCAGGATCAGGTAATTCCGATGGATTATTGACAATCACATGTACATCGGGGGTTCTATTCATAAAAGCATGATAGGATACATTTGGAACAGTTGTGATAACGGTCATATTGAACTCACGTTCCAATCGTTCTTGAATGATTTCCATGTGTAACATACCTAAGAATCCACACCGAAAACCAAATCCTAAGGCAGCTGAAGATTCAGTTTCAAAAACCAAAGAAGAGTCATTCAATTGTAATTTTTCCATGGAGTATCGCAATTCCTCGTAATCTTCAGTATCTACGGGATAAATCCCAGCAAAAACCATTGGCTTTACATCCTCAAATCCTTTAAGGGCAAATTTACATGGGTTTTCAGTACCTGTAATCGTATCACCAACTTTTACTTCATTGGCTTGTTTAATCCCTGAAATAATGTACCCAACATCTCCCGCTTTCACTACATTCTTAGGAAGTAAATCCATTTTTAAAACGCCAATTTCATCGGCATGATAGGACTTACCTGTATTAAAAAACTTTACTTTTTGTCCTTTCAGAAGGGTGCCATTTAATATGCGATAATAAGCAATAATTCCTCTAAATGGATTAAAAACAGAATCAAAAATCATGGCTTCCAAAGGAGCGTTTTCATCTCCTTTAGGGCTGGGGACGCGCTCAATTACTGCTTTCAAAATCTCATCCACTCCAAGCCCAGTTTTACCAGAGGAAAGAATAATATCTTCAAGTTTACACCCGATTAAATCAATAATTTGATCAGAAACTTCTTCGGGCATAGCGCTCTCCAAATCCATTTTATTTAAAACTGGAATAATCTCTAAATCATGTTCAATTGCCAAATACAAATTGGAAATAGTCTGTGCTTCAATTCCTTGTGTGGCATCAACAATTAACAAAGCCCCCTCACAAGCAGCAATGGAACGTGAAACCTCGTAGGAGAAATCAACGTGCCCAGGAGTATCAATTAAATTCAGGATATAATCTTGTCCTTCAAATGTATAATTCATCTGTATAGCATGACTCTTGATCGTAATACCCCGTTCACGTTCAATATCCATATCATCCAGCGCTTGTGCTTGCATATCACGATCGGCAATCGTTCCTGTAGTTTGTAATAAACGATCAGCAAGAGTACTCTTACCATGGTCAATGTGCGCGATTATGCAAAAGTTTCGGATGTTTTTCATAGATAATTCAGTGTCAACAAAAGTACATTAAAAAACGCATGCACAGAAAACGTTACCCATATTTTTAAGGTGAATCAAATTATTACACAGAAAGACAATATAGCCTGAACTACAAAAATAAACTAATGTAATTCTATCGTAAATGAAACGGATTCCAATTGATTTGGCTGTAATAAATGTACTCCCATTTTTTTTTCTAAATCACCAGTTGAATTAAGATGATCTGCCCAGCCCCACCATGGTTCTATGCAAAAAAATGGAGCGAAAGGTTTTGTCCAAAAACCTACTGCCCCCCAAGTATTCGATGACAAGGTCACAATTGGCCCTTGGATTTTATGTGTTAATGTTACCGCTGAAAAAGGAGGTGATTTAAATACTAAGGCATCATTTTCAAACAATCCATTATCAAGGGAAAGTTCGTTATTTATCTCCATTTTCTCTAGTTTACCCGAGTAAAACGGTCCCTCTAAAAAAGATCTTTCCAACCGCATTGATTGTTGAAAATCTAATTGATATTCAGTTAAATCACCCTGAATAGCAAAACCTGGATGACCACCAACAGAGTACGGCATTATTTGAGAATTCAGATTCGATGTTTGAAATGAAACTTCGATTGAATTGAGAATCAACCGATAGGTAACTATAAATTCAAATTCAAAAGGATATTGAACTTTAGTTTGTGCGGAAGACCTAAGTAAAAGTCGAACCTCATCTGCTTCCTCTTTTATAACCTCAAACACTTGATCACGGGCAAATCCATGTTGGTTCATTTGAAATTTTTGACCTTTAAAAGTAAAACTATCATCAATCAATCTTCCAACAATTGGAAATAAATTGGGTGAAGTACGATTCCATATTGAATCGTCTTTTTTCCACAAAACATTTGGAGCTCCCTTGCATTTTAATACAATTAATTCAGCACCCATAGGCGCAATTTCAGCGTGTATAAAATTATTTTCAATCCGTAGCATATTCCGAAAGCACCTTTTTTATAGGGAATAATTTCTTCCAGGAAACGATTTGACAATTCCATCCATTTCCATTGAAAACAACATTGAATTTACTTCTGCCACAGATTTATTCAAATCCAACATAATTTGATCGAAGTGCATCTTACCTTTATGAGCAAGTAAATGAAATATTTTAATGGCGTTCGGATCGAGTAATTCCTGAGGAATAGATGGTGAAGTAACCCTTTTCTGAACACTACTACATTGTAGATCCCAACTCATAAGCTTTATAATATCGGCTGCTGATGTGACTAAGTGGGCCATATTCTTTTGAATGAGCAAATTGCATCCTTTTGAATTTTCTTGACTAATTCCACCGGGAAACGCAAATACATCCTTATTATAATCAAAAGCTAATTCCGCAGTAATCATTGAGCCTCCTTTAATTTTACTTTCAATAATAACCAGGCCATCAACCATTCCTGCAACAATTCTATTTCGCATGGGAAAATTAACCCGATCAGGCATCGTTTTCGAGGGAAATTCAGTGAGTAGGCCTCCTTTATTTTTACACATTTCTTTAGCGATTGATTGGTGTGCAAAAGGATAAATCCGATCCAACCCGTGACCTAAAACTCCAACGGTAGACAAGCCAGAAGCCAATGCTTCTTTGTGTGCATTGTAATCTGTTCCGTATGCCAATCCACTAATAATCTGAACGTCAAAAGGTTTAAGTTCATCGATTAGATGCTTTGTAATTTCTTTACCATAATCAGATGCCGTTCTTGTTCCTACAATTGAAAGTACTTTAGCAGGATTGGGATTAAAATCACCTTTAGAATAGAGCAACAAAGGAGCATCAGCACATTGTTTTAAACGGCGTGGATAGTTGCTTTCGAGTAAAAAATGCGTGGTTAAATTATACTTTTCTACAAACTCCAATTGTACTTTCGCTAATTCGATAGCTTGATCACGCTGCATTTTAGTCAGCAAAGATTTTGAAATTCCTGTAAGATTTTGTAGCTCATTAATGGTTGCGGTAAAAATTACCTCAATGTCTGGAACCTTGGACAACAAGAGAGCAGCCTTTCGCGGACCAATTCCTCTTAAATATGTCAAGGCAATTTGAAATAGTTGTTGTTGTGCTTTCAATTTTTTTTAGTAGTTTCGAACACTTTAATTTACAAAGAATTTTTGAGTTATGCATGGTAAACGAGTAATTTTTGCACTATTTTTTTTAGCAATATCACTTGTAAGTTATTCTCAAACGAAAGGCATTATAGTAGATGGCTCGACCGATATTGGTATTCCGGGAGTGAAATTACTTTGTTCAGATGGCACTAAAACTTCTACAAACAGTTCAGGAGAATTTTCTATTTCGATAAAAAAATATCCCGTCTGGATTAAAGTTAAATATGCAGATTTTGATACGGACTCCTTATTAGTTTCAAAAGATACCACTTTGGAGTGGAAACTTAATCCTACCGCTCAAAACATGAAAACAATGGTTATTTCTTCCAGTAGAAGAAGCCAAGCGATTGAAGAAGTACCTGTTTCAATGGAAGTAATCAAACCGGCTTTAATCGACAATAAGGGGTTATCGAACTTGGAACAAGTTGTAGACCAAAGCCCCGGTGTATATGCAATGGATGGTCAAGTAAGTATTCGCGGTGGTGGTGGTTATGCTTATGGAGCCGGAAGTCGAGTTGTTTTATTATGGAATGGTGTGCCGATGCTTTCACCAGACATAGGGGATGCGAAATGGAATGCAATCCCAATGGAGCAAACCGATCAAATTGAAATTATTAAAGGTGCTTCTTCTGTTTTATATGGAAGTGGCGCATTGAATGGGGTTATTTCTTTAAGTGAAAAAGAAGCGAATCCTAAGGGGGAATTGAAAATCAAAATTCAGTCAGGTATTTACGATAATCCAAGAAGAAAATCCATGCAATGGTGGGTAAAAAATCCTATGTTCTATTTGGCAGACATTTATCACAGCAAAGCCCAAAAAAATTGGGGGTATACTATTGGAACAAATCTGTATTTAGATTCTGGATTTCGGCAAGGGGAACAAGAGAAAAGATTACGTGTCAATGGTTCTATTTATTACAAGCCATTAAATATTAAAAATTTCAAAACTGGATTGAGTTATAACTTCCAATATCAAGACATGGGTGTTTTTGTATTGTGGAAAAATGATTCGATGGGCTACCAAGCTATGGATAATACCCTATCGAGACAAAAGGCTATCCGCTTCAATGTCGATCCATATTTGAAATATTATGATAAGAAAAATAATCGTCACTTTTTAAGAAGTCGGTATTATTTGGTTACAACTGGAAATGATCAAAATTATTACGATGCTTCCTTTGCCCAAATGATTTATGCTGATTATCAGTTCCAGAAAAAAATCGGTGAAAACAAAAACATCACATTGGGAGCTATGAATAACAACAGCTTTATTCGTAGTTGGATTTTTGGAGATCATACTTCTCAAAATACAGCGGTTTACGGCCAGTTTGAAGGTAAATTTTGGAATAAAGTGGACTGGACAGTAGGAATGCGTGTTGAATACTACCAATTAGACACATTAAAACCAGATTCAAGGTTTCAATTCACTGATTCTGTGTCCATGCCTATTTATCCTGTATTTAGAACTGCCGCCCATTATGCCCTAACAAAATACAGTCACCTTCGAATTTCAGCAGGTCAAGGGATTCGTTTTCCATCTATCGCAGAACGATTTGTTTCAACCTCCGTTGGAGGATTGGTGATTTTCAAAAATCCTGATTTAAAGCCAGAAAAAGGATGGTCGGGAGAGATTGGATGGAAGCAGTTGGTGAAAATTGGGGAGTGGAAAGGAGCGATTGATGTAGCTGCTTTTATTAACGAGTACAGTAATATGACGGAATTTACTTTTGGGGTATATAAACCAGATTCAATTGGCACATTGCAAGTTTCAGATCCAAATGCGATAGATTATTTTTATAAATGGGTTGGTTTTCAAGCACAAAATGCAGAGCGGGCGCGCATAACCGGTTTGGAGTTTTCGTTTAATAGTTCGGGAAAAATTAAAAATGTTGATATCACATCATTAATTGGATATACTTATATAAACCCTATAAGTTTAAATAATAACCCAACCTATCTTTCCACTTTTTCAGACACAACCTCACGCATGCTAAAATATAGATTTAGACACCTGTTTAAAGCAGACATTCAAGTTTCATATAAGAAATTTAGTATGGGTATCTCATGCAGATATAATAGCAATATGAAAAACATTGATAAAGTTTTTGAAGAAGGTGTCTTGGGTACTGAATTATTAGTGGGAATGGAACAATATCGAGATATCTACAATAAAGGAGCCTTGGTTTTTGATACAAGAATCATGTTTGAAGCCTATAAAAACCTAAAAATCAATTTAGTAACAAATAACATTTTCAACGCTGAATATGTTTCACGGCCTGGTGATATTCAAGCACCAAGAAATTTCGTGGTTCAATTGCAATACCAAATAAAGTAAGAAACTAGTTTTTGAGGCATTATACCAAATGGTTT
>Ga0049081_10000569_pt1 | contig 14162 bp, 19 predicted proteins | sample GreLakmeER78MSRF_FD_66717 | JGI IMG/M metagenome (GOLD analysis project Ga0049081, IMG submission 66717) | Freshwater lentic microbial communities from great Laurentian Lakes, MI, USA - Great Lakes metaG ER78MSRF | ecosystem: Environmental > Aquatic > Freshwater > Lake | place: Great Lakes...
TACTGCTACATCTTTGTCTGTGAATCTTCTAGGGATCCAATCGTTTGAGGCAGAACGAACTTTAGACCTGTTGTTTTTATCCCACTCAGATCCTGTCCAATACTTGACTCCATCTAATGAAGCCCAGTCAGTTCCATCCCAAACTTTTAACATATTTTATACCCAGCGTAGGGCAGCTACTTCAATGAACGGTTGGCTCAAGATAGCAGTGCCTGCTCCTTCTCTTTTAGCTTGCGGTGTAAACAATGTGGTTCCTGCGTTTATTGTTGTAATAAATGAATTCTTAATTGTTACCTTATGGGTTCCAATTGATTGTGCATAGTCTACAAATGATGCTGCTCTAGTTGTTGAGCCAGATATATCTACGACCATTGTTGATCCTGTAGTTGCATCTGATCCATATGCTGATACTGCTCCATATGTGACTTGTGCTAAAAATGGTTCTGTTGATGTTAAGCTTACGGCTGTTAAATTTACCAAAGCTGAGAATGATCCACCGCTAATTGTCTCTTGTCCGTTATAACCAGTTCTGCTTGTGTTTGGGAATATTGCATCTGTGTCATACCAGATCTGACCAACTTGTGGTGCTACTGGAGCTGAGGCTCCAATCTGGGCAAGTCCTCCGACTTGGCCCCAAGATGAATCTAGCTTACGAACATAGAATGCGCCGTCTGTTGTTACATAGGCTGCGTTTACTTCATTGTCCAATGCGGCTAGTTCTGAAAAGCTTGTTACTTGAACTACTCCATTATTCTGAAGGTCAAGTAGATTGTTTGCTGTAAGGATTTCACCATCAGCAAACGCTTGATATCTTATTGTCATATAAATCTACTCCTTGGAAACAATATATATTTTACACGCCAGGTATCTTTGTCAGCATCAATTTCCATTTGGATACCAATGATGGTCAATTCTTTTGTAAAGCCTAGCGTTTCTGTTTGATATTCAATGGATACTACATCAAGAATATCTATTCCAGCTGCATTGTCTAAGTCGTCCTTAGCGTTCCATTCAATTTCTTTAACAAGTGTAGATGGGTTCTTCCACTTATTAAGAATCTTATTTGCCCATGATTCTAATTCTGAATCACCATTCTTTAAATTAAAGTTTGTATTTACATTTAGGGCGTGTGTGCCATTTTTATTAATTGAGGCATCTGCAGAGTATGGTCCTTTAGGTTTAATATCAACAGCTGTAACTGTTACCCATTCTCCAAAGTCTTCCCCAATAACTTCTTGATCATATCTTGTAGTTTGGTAGCCCCAGCTATTTGTAACTTGGACCTGATTAATAATAGATTGAGTATTAAAGTCTACAGATATATTTTTAAATCCATAGATAACAGCAGCGTCGTCCACATTGCTAAAATTAATAGATGGAGCTGCTGCTGGAATTTCTTCAGAAGCATAGCAATTTAATTCATTGTTTTTATCAAAGAATATAAATCCACCTTCAGTATTTGAGGCAAGTGTTAATGCTTCCCATATAGTCTTATTGTCTTCCCAATATCCATGTGATGTGCTTCCTCCATAGATATTACGGACTAATTGTTTTGGTCCCGCCGCAACTGTTCTGCCACCGTTGGATAGGATCTCATTAATTCTTTCTTCCCAGTCATGGTCTGCAGATGTAGATATGCCAGAAAGCTTAGTCATAGTTCCTTGTAGTTCTCCAACAGGATCCATAATGTCAAAGCTAATTAATGGCTTTTGAGTATCTGATCTGTAATCAATATAGATATTGTCTACACGACCTTGAAATATTAATGTGTTTGATTCGTCTTTTCTAATTAATCTAATCTTAGATCTTGGCTGTAAATATTGATTTTGTGTTGGGTCTAATGCTTGATTGTTTGAGATAACATGCAGGGTTCCAACATTAATAATAGGCAAGGCATAAGCGCCTACATATGTATCTACGCCTCTACGAAGAGACATGGACAATACGCCATTCATAATTGATTGCCACTCATATTGTGAGTCATCATTTAGATCGGCATCAGATGCCAGATATGCTTCAGCTATTCTGTCTGATCCAATAATAAATACGCCATCTATCTTTGTGCGTATTTGTAAGTCTAATTCATCTAATAGGTTCATCGTCTACCATTAACACCTGAGTATTTATCTAGCGCTGCAGAAACAACTCTGCCAAGTTCATATGAATCAGTGCCTAGACCAGCATTAATAGTAACGTTTATATTATTGCCTCTAGCATTTGATGATGGCATATTAGGGAATGCTAATTGTGACTGGAATGGAGTAACAATTGCATTGCTTGCATTTAATGCTGCTTCTCTTGCTAATTTGGCAGACCTATCAATACCAATTGCTAAGCCTTCCATTAAGTCTCCGCCAAGTCCTGCAAACAATAGGGATGGAGACTTACTCTTAAATCTATTTTGAATTGCTGACCATACTGCAGATGCTGCATTTATGGCTGCGGTTACTGGAGCAAATGCAAAGTTTCTAATACCTTGTGCAAGACCTTGCATTAGATCTTCTCCAAGCTGTGCAAATCTTCTTGATGGTGATGCAATCATTGCCCAACTCAATAGGCTTCTCCATAGACCTTCAAAGAATGGTTTGAATATCTTCTCCCATGGATTTCCCCAGTTTCTTAATCCTTGTTCAAATCCTGCCATTAAATCATTTATAAATTTCTTAATTTGATCTGGGATAAATGGGATTGTTAAAAGAACAGCTACTGCTATTTGAACCTTTCTAAATGGATTCAATGTTGACAATACACCTCTTAGTAATCCTAATTCTTTTACTGCTGGTGCTAATGTCTTTAGCCATCCGCCGAATGCTAGTGCAAGTCCACCAATCCATCCAGCAAATTGGAACACCTTTGATATTGCATAAACTCCACCAACTGCTACAACGAGTAGTTTAATTTCTTCGCTTAATTTTCTTGTGCCATCTTCTTGCTTTGGGAAGATTATGTCTAATAATTCTTTTACAACTGGAATTAACTCTGTTCCAATTGTGTCTTTAAGTAGACCCATTTCATAATTTAATTCTTGCCATGGATCAATAAAACCTTGAGCTTCGCCCTTCTTCTTTAAGATAATATCTAGAAGGAACTGTAATCTTTCTGTGGTTGTAGATAATTTGTTAAATTCTTTTTCTTGGTCAGCTGTTAAGTCTATACCTAACTTCTGAACTTCTTGGGCTGTTATCTTGCCATCCTTTAATGTCTTAGCCCATTGTGCAATAACTGTGTCTAGCGGTTTACCTGTAAGCAGTGCCAATACGTTTGAAGCTTCTACAACTGTTGGGACAAACCCATCAAATTGAGAACTAAATGCTGATTTTAAATCTAAGAAGTATTTAGCTATTGCTCCATCGTCTACTTTAAAATCTTGAGATATCTTATTTACTTGTTTGATGATGCCTTCTGCATCTGTGCCATAAGCAGAGGCTAAAGCCTTAAATGTTTTTTCTTCTTCTAATGCGCCTTTGATGGCTTCTTTAAACCAATTAATTCCAATAGATAGACCTATAGCACCAAGGAAGCCTTTGAAAGCTCCTGTGACTTTATTAACTTGTCCATTCAATGTATTCAGTTTAGAATTTACATCGTTGACACCGTTTGTTAAGCCCCTGGTGTTAGCAAGAATATCAATCGTAATTTGATTAGCCACGTTGTGTATTTCTCCTATTGTATGCCCTTATAATGGCATCGTATTCTTCTCTTGTGGACTCCCAGAATATCTGTGGTGTTAATCCTGTAGCGATACAGAAATCACCCATAAGATCTAGGAGCGTTTGGCTTTTGGGACTTCTACAACTGCTGCCTTTTGCATTTCTTCAATAGTCCAATTCTGTGCTTGTTCCCAAGTCAACTCTGGATTATTCTTCTTTGCTGAGACATAAGCGATTGCTGTTGAGAGCATAGCTTTTGGAGATTCATCCCATAGATCCATTGACATTCCTGTTAATGATTCTATTTCTGCCAAGTCCTTCATTGTTAAATTGTTTGTATTCATTTTGCCTCTTTTCTAGTTATAACTAATATATTTACGTTTAAGGCTTTCTAGGTTTGCCTCAAACTGATCAATAACATAACCTATGTTATCCCATGCTGCCCTACGTAAATAGGGTTGTGCTTCTATATTTCTTTCAGGCCATCCATATTCTATAACTCCAGCGTATGGAACTCTTGCTCCACCCGCTTTAATTTGAACACGAGATACTGCTCTGTTTGCTCTAATTGTGCTGGCTAGAGCTCCAGTCTTTTTTGGTGAAGTGGCAACAGCTGTTGATGCGACCTTTGATCCAATTGCTGCGTTAGCTTCTTTTAGATCATCAGCGGCACCCTCATACTGTTTTAAACTTCTTGAAACTTCGTTCAAGCCTTTAACTTTTACAGTAAAGTTTGCCATTGCCACTCCCTCAAATTAAGCTTCTACTCTTGTTGGAGCAGCATCTAATACGAACGCAATGTCGTATGTGAAATACTCTCCTGCAGCGCCACCAATTGCTGGTAGAACTTCTGCATATCCTGTTGCTGTGAAATGTGGTTGTGATGCTGTAGCAGTAGCATTGCCGTGTGGGGCATATGTTATTGAAACAGTCTTTCCTGGATTGTCCCAGAGATAGCTGTGAAAGCTAGCTGCTGCGAAATCTTGAAAACCTACAACCTGGCAACGAAACTCAAGAGACTCTTCATATGCTCCAAAGCTTCTTTCTCCAAGCTCTGAGTTCATATTTACATTTGAAACGCCACCAGAATATTCTGTGCCGTCTACTTCAAATACGATGGTCTTACCACGTAGTCTTGACATATTAGTTTCCTCCTTGCATGTCTATTGAAATGTTTAAAAATGTTGTCAAATAACTTGCGTTATTTGCTTCTGTTATGAATGGTTTGTCAACAGTCAAAGTATGACAATCTGTGTGTTCCCAAAGTATAGGCAACAAGTCATCAATGTAATCATCAAGTGTTGTTGTCTCTTTATCATTTGAACCAAACGGAACCATCAATCTAATTTTCCAATTAGAGTTATGAAATACACCGTATGCATCTTCCCTGGTAGAAATAAAATTAATATCAGGTTCTAGCATTGCACATGGTGGAACTGGTCTTTCTGGTAAATATGTATATACTTTTGTAACTCCGCCCAATATTAGGGCAGATGCGATTGTGTCCTTTACGTCCTGTATCATCCAAACCTCTTCATGTAACGATTTAGCAGAGGATATACTCCGATAAGTGGATCTCTTGCAATTCTGATGGGTGAACCATCATAAGATGCATATTGAGAAATACCCATCGGAGCATTCCTGCGATGATAGAGTTCAGATCCAACCTCCATGTAGGCACGTCTTAGGACCTGCGGTGGAATGTTGGCAGACTGAATGTAGGATGCTACAAGGTCTTTACCAATATCCCAGCAATCCTCAACGTATTGATCATCTTGTTCAGATGAGCCTACATAAGCTTTAAGATCTTCCCAATTCATTGTAATCTCCTAATTAATCGTTTGGATTTGCAACCTTAACAAGAGCTTTTGGATCCTGGCAAGCAACTGCTAGGTATCCGTATACGCTGAACTTGTTAGTTAGGTTGGTAATATCTTCGTCGTTTAGACGGAATGGTGCACCTGCTGATTCGTAGCTAGTTACAGCTGCGCTGTTACCAACATACATTGAACCTGCTGCAAGAGATGGGTCAACAACAACTGGTAGGCCCAAGATGTTAGCTGTTAGGCCAACTGGGTTGATTGAACCAAATGTGTTAACTGTTGCTCCTGTGTTTGAAAGGATTGGACGGTCTGCACCATCAACAAGCTTTGCAAGGGACTTAAATACATCAGATGATGCAAGGATAAACTGCAATGGAAGACCAGTGTCATCGTTTACCTTTACTGCTGAATCTGCAAGAGCTTCTAGCATTGCGTCTGCTGACCATGCTGCTACTGATGCTGTGTTGAAATTTGCTGCTTCTGCAATGAGTTTTGCTCTCATTACGCCGTTAGTTACGGATGCATATTTTGCTACCATTGCACGGAATGCTGCATCAACATAATTGATTGATGAACGCTCAATGACCTGGCGTGACATATCTGTGTATCCACCGTATGTCTTTACTGGAGCTGTTGCTGATGTAAGAGTGATCTTACCAAATGCTAGCTCGTCAGCTTCTGCTGCCTGCTCTGCGATATCAGATGTATCTGTATCCAAGAGTGGGTATTCAATTGTCATTCCGTCAGCTGGTAGAGCTGCAGATGAAAATGTTGTAAATGTTGGACGACCTGCGTTTAGGATACGGATAGTATCAGAAACCCAAGCGTTCTTTAGAATTGAGTCTGCAAGAACAGATCCGCTCTCTGCGTTCTCAAATGCACGGTAAAGAGTGATAGCGTCTTCTTTTTGAGATGCTACTCCCTTTGCCCAATCTCCGAATGAACGGAATGTTGGAACAGAAGGTGTTGCTGGTGCTGATGTTGAAAGAACATCTAGACGACGCTCCAAAGCTTCTGCGTGATTACGAACTTCAGCAATTGCTGCATCGTAATCTGGTGTTGTGTTTTCAGTCATTATTTCCTCCTTGACTTCTTCTCTGACCGCTAATACAGCGGCTGCTTCATAGGCTGGGAAAGCTACTAAGGATACTTCCTTTAAATCAACTTTCTTGCGAATTATTGTCTTATCTTTTTTCTCGTCTTTTACTGGAATGAAACCAACAGAGAAACTACGAATAGCTCCATCTTTGACGAGTTCCATGGTTTCATTACCTAAAGCTGTGTCTGAGATTTTAGCTGTGATCCATAGACCATCTTCTTCTTCTCTAAGCTCGTTTACTACTCCGATTATTTCTTTATGATCACGGAATAGTTTAACATCGGCATCGGTATCAACTGCGCCTTTTTCAAAACGCTCTGACCATCCGCCACCAATGTCAATTGTCTCATTATAAGGAACTGCTACTCCAGAAACTTCTCGTTTCTCAGTATCAGATGCTCTTATTTCAAATGAACGTTGTTCCATTATTTCTTTCTCCTTTTGATGCTTCTAGTTGGAGTTGGTTCTGCTTGCTCTTCCGCTGGTGTCTCATTACCTATAGGAGCTGGAGTAGGTTGTTCAAGAACCTCATCTCCGTCAGCGATTGCAATCATTCCTTCAAGTTCACGAACCTCATTTGGTGTCATAAACTTCTTGTCCAGTGCTATTGCATAGGATTGGAATCTGATTAATTGATTAGGACGCAAGAACTGAGTTAAATTAAACTTAGCGTATTGTCCTCGTGGCAATAGATCAGAAAGTGCTTGTTCTATACGGACTACATATTGCTGTAAGCCATCTTCGTATAGTTTATTTCTATCTTCGTTACCGTTGGTGTAGGTCATGCCTGCACCTTCCATTGATAGTCCTAAATAGACTGATGGAACGCCAAACATGTTTGCAACTTGGCGTGTAACGAATTTTTGATTCTCTAAAAATTGTGCCTTCTCAGGCTCTAATGCAGTTGGAGCAAAATCTAATCCAGATGATAGAAGTGCAACAGTTCTTTGCTGTTGTGATTCAACGAATGCATCTTTATTTGCTTTAGCTACATCTTCAGATAAAAATTCTGGTGTCTTTAATATTCCTGTTGGAATACCTGAGCGTCTAAACCAATTGTCTGCATAATCTTGCAAATCAAGTGCCGCTCTAATAATATATTTGTGTCTTTGAATTGGTCCTTCACCAAGTAGGGCATTGTGCTGTGGCTTGTCCCATAACTTAAGGTGAACCATGTTTTCTTTTGGAATGCGTTGTCCATTAATCTGATAATAGATTCTTCCGTCTGCTTCATTGTTTACTGAAACAACTTCTGGATGCATAACCTTAACATTTGCAATTCCTCGTGCTCCTCGTGTTACATACCAGAAAGCATTACCAAAAATTGCCATATGAACTAATGTCTTACCAATAAACTCTGCTTGTGAAACATTATCTTCAACATCTGGTGTCTGTAGCCATAGAGGAGATTCTAATTGCTCTTCGCCTCTAAATACTTCTACAGGAATCTGCATCATAGCAGTTTCAAGAACAGCAATTGATCTACTTACAGAAATAAGTGATAATGCTGTTACTGGACTAACTGTAATTTCAGTTCTTGATGGTGGAACGATGCTTGCACGTTCTTGAGGAACATAAGGAGTTGGTATCAATGTTTCTTGTTCTTGAATTCTAAATCTGTCAAATAATCCCATTTAATCTCCTAAAATACCATCTGCGTTGGTTTCTTTTGTGTTTCCACATACCAAACCGCTAATACTGTGGCAATTGCAGCATCTATATCTGTTCCAGAGTCTTTTCGTGTAATTTTCCACGAATCTCCTATGTTTTTACGAACAGCACGTTGCATTTGCATTGAAACAATCTCATCTCTTGGATGTGCTAGTTTCTTTAACATAATTCTACTATATGCGTTATTTGATGCATTAATTAAATCCTTATTTGACGTTGTTTGCACCCTAAAACCTCGTTGCTTTAGTGTAGCCGCCAGATCAGAGAGAACATATGCATCCATGATGAATACTTGTCCCCATTTTTGCAATTTAACACATGCGGCTATTAGATCATCAATATTTGTATTATTGAAGGATGCTACCAATTCTGTAGCTATTGTTCCATCTGCCTGCTCTTCAGCGCATACAATTGAGGCATGATCCCATCCTGGAGTCCTATCTATGGCAAAGACTTTAGGATTTACAACATTTGCTCTTGGAAGATTATTCCATGTGCCTACAGGTAGCCAAGCGTTCATAGATGAGACAAATTGATTTAATCTATACCTTCTGGCATCTGCTTCTGGCATAGTAGCCAATTCATTCTTTACTGATTCCCAATTTAGGATTCCTGTAGCTAATTGAGGGTTACTTCTTCTTACTGCCACCTCATCTAATACTTCACAGCCTAATGGAGCTTCCCAGCAGAAGAATCCAAACCTTTCTAGGTCTTCCTGCCCATCAATAGCCTTGGCACCACGCTCATATAGATTTTTAAGCAAAGTTGATGTGTCATCGCCTGCTGTAGTGATTCCAATGATCATTCCGTCCTCACGGGTTGCTGAACCTAATGCCATAGCTGTCCATACGTCCTCATTTGCCACATGGAGCTCATCAAAGACCACCAGTGATGGGTGGAGGCCCTGAGCAGTTGCAGCCTTTGCAGCAATAACCTTATATACTCCCGTGCCATCTGCAGTCCATAGTCCACGATGTTCAGTGCTTCTGCTGAATAATGTCTTCAATAAATCGCTATTATTTACCTGATGTAGAAGCCTTCTATAAACAATTTTAGCCTGATCTGAGGATGCTGCAACGCTAATAACTTCAGGCGCAGGTTCATGCAGGAGCATACCGTATAAGGCAAATAAGGCCCCTATGAGGCTCTTTCCGTTCTTTCTAGGCATGGAGATACATACTTGCTTGTATCGCAGCCTACCAGCCAACTGGTGGCCTTCTGGATACCTTTCTAGAACATGGCGTATTAACCATTTCTGCCAATCAGTTAGCACAAGTGGAGCATCATGCTTTTCAGGTAGATGCCAAATAGCCTCTACGATATTTATGAGCTTATCTCCATCTGTTACAAACTCATCGCTTAATGAATCTGTATAGTGCGTTGGCATCCAATCCATTATTCTTTATGAACTCCTGCCGCAATTGCTCCAAGCATCTCTTGTGGAGTCATTTTGTCATCTTGCTGTCTATTATTCAAAAGCCCTAAATTGGACAATAGACCAATTAGGATAGGTGCAAGCTGATGCCTTCTATTAGGCATTTCATCCATTGACTTAGCCAATTGGACTGCAATTGCTGCTGATGCTAAATCAGCCTCATCCAGCCATGTGGCTGTATTTAAAGACATAAGAACCATTTGTTCTACATTGTCTGGTTTGACCTCAAGAGGAACATTGTCGCCCTTTATAAGTCTATTTTGTCGTGGACCTTGTCCACCATGTATTCCAGTTCTAGCCATATTTTTACTATTTCTCCTCTGTTACTTTTAGACAAATTGGGGCGGGATGTTCTATATTCTCATAAAAAAACATATCTTTATTTAATTTGATCTTATTGGACATATTGGACATATTTGTCCATATATATCTATTAGATCTATTTGATCTATATTGATCCATATTGGATACATGTCTCAGTATGTGAGATATATATTCCCATATGGATCTCATATGTTGAGAATACTTTATATATAGATAGTTATAATTCATACTTGGGGCGGGTATGATAGGATATACATGTTTCACATGAAACATATCAATTGGCCTCAATATGGTATTCATCTATATTTTGGATTCCAATAGGGCATTCTTACTCTATCTCTATTTTGTCTAGTGCTATTACATATGTGACAAGCAGGTAATAGATTGGATAGCTCATTGGTTCCGCCCTTACTGACTGGTGTAATATGATCTGCTGTATTTGCAGGTCCATTACAATAGTGGCAAATGTAGTTATTTACCTCTAATATTATCTTTCTATTGGTCTTGTATTCAGCTGTGGCATATGGACTACCCATTAGATTCTACCCACCCGATTTTCTCCCAGCCTTCTTTGTCTGGTCTATCACCAATACTGACTCTGTCTTGCTCTTTGCAATACCAGATCTCCTGGATAACTGTTGATCCATTCTTCTCCACACTTCGGGATAATGATCCCATTTCCATAATACTTCTCCGATATTGATTAGATCAAGCAGACATGCTGCACATGTCCTACCCCATTCAGGGTGTTGATAGTAACCATTATACTGGCATCTAACGCAAGGCTGTGGTCTTGTAGTAGATTTATAGAGGGATAAGTAGAAGTCTGGACTTTGTCCACTAGCCAACCTTCTTCTTCCTATTCTCATATCTCTTGAGATATTTCTCTATTTTGCCAATCAATGGATGATTGTCTCTGATTTTGCCTCTATCGTAATAACTTAATGTTGTATTGCATCTAGTGCAAAGTATCCCTCTTACACAGTTCCCGCATGATTTATTTCCACTGCAACATGCATGATCATGGTCTACATTTAGAGTCCAAACAGAACCCATGTCGCCACATATATTACAGCCATTCTTGCTCATTGTCTTATACTGATGGGGCGTTAAGCCATATTGTGACATTAGCCTGTCAGGACGCTTCAGGAAGGTAGGTATACCTGCGGTCTCCCGACTGTCGTTGTTACGCCAATTCCTCGTATAATGGATTTTGCAATAATCCTTGGCGTAAAATGGTTCAACGCACCCATCAATCTTGCACCTTTTATTTTTCTTATGAGTATTATGTGAAGCAACTGCTGCTATTGTTCTGCATTCTTTGCAGTAATGATCTTTCTTATCTGCCATGTATATATTCTTGCCAAATTTAGCAAGGCTATATCGCTTTAGGCATCTGGCACATTTCTTCATTTGGCTCTCCCTTTAACTGTAAATTTAACAGTATTAACTGTTATACTACAATATTATACTACATTAAATTCTAATGCAAATCAGTTAAACTTTGCGTTAGTCTTTTTGTTTCTTATTTTGGCAAAGTTGTCTTTAGGAGATTCTGGAAAGTTCCAGTGTTTATTAACTTTAATCTGTCTTTGTATATAGGCTTCCATATATGAATCTATGGCTTTATCTAATTCTTCTGGAGTCATAGTAATTACTTGATCCATACTGTATTCCGCCCAAAAGGATTTCTGAATACGGCTTTCTCCTGGTTGTTCACCACGAGTATCCATAATCTTTCTTTTATATGGAGCTCTTTTACTTCCCAAGATCTTGTCTATCTAACCAGGATCTAATCAATTTAACATTCATTTCTGACTGTTTGATAATATCATCCAATATAGCTATAGATCTGTCTATATGGACAATTGCTTGCTTTAGGACTTCTTGTGTCTGTTGTTCTGTTTCTTTTCCCATTGCCTCTTCTTTTCCGCTTTTTTGCGCTCTTTATCAGTATCCGTTTCTCTACGAATACCGTGTCTATTTTTGTCTATTTTAATTACCATAATTTGCAATCATCTGGTAAATGCATAACATCTTTAGTATTAACATTCCAGAGCATAACCTGATTCTTCTTAATTCTTCTTTGGCAGGCGCCACATTTCATATCAGCAAAAGCCTTAACTTGTCGCCAATCATATTTCTTTTCTTCATTATTGTAAACTTTATCTCTAATATTGGCATATTGCCAATTTATTCTCTTAGCCATTTGCTCTACTTCCTTATATAATAATATGTAGTATTTTCTTTCTAGCTGCCTTAGAAGGTTTGCTCAAAAACCCTACAAACAAGCAGCAAAAATTTATTCTACTACCGCTTAATCATCCGACTTTCGGTGGTGATTCAAAGCTAGCTGCCTCAGCGTGGCTGCTACACAAGTTTAAACCCTTGATGCGATCTCCGAAAACTGTTGTGCTAGAGAATCATATCATAACGATTTTCCTAATGCAAGATACTTTTTATAGATTTTTTTATTTTTACAAAAACGTCCTAGAATCCATTTTAAGGTAGCAATGTATTTCTTTGGTGTCTTTACCCTATCTCATGTATGAAAGTGTCTCTAAAGGGCCTTAGAAGGCTTTTAAAGGGTATTAGGGTTTCTGGGGCAGGAGTAAGGGATACAAGCAAATGGCAATTTACAGTAATAAACTCAACTGCCCCAGAGATTTAATTATAGCATTTTGCCTTTGTTAAGGCAATGCTTATCTTGAATTATACCAAGCTAAGGCTTGTGCGGCAGATATAGACATGGAGCCTGAACTTCCATAAACTATTGCTGCACCCATAGCTCCGCCGTTTATTCCAAAACTAAAGTTTTGAGCACCTGTTCCAGCGCTGCTACCACCTAAACCTGTAGTTGAAGCAGCTAGGACGCCATCAATATATACTCTATGAGTATCCCATTCTCTATTTATAAGAATATGATGAAGTTCTCCGTCACAAATATTTGTAGTTGGTGACATTAAAGGCTTTGCACTTCCGCCAATTCTTATCTGAACTCTAAGTTGGCCAGATGTATTTACACCAATACCATCAACTCCACTATAAGACTCATTTCCTGATCCAACATCCATAATAGATGTTGCTGCTGCAGGGGCTCCATTCTTTGCAAACCAAAAACTAATAACATGGGTTCCTGCCAATGCTGCATCTGCAAACATACCACCAAGTTTAGAAGCAGTTTTATATTTAAACATAGGCATACCACCTGGTCCTGCAATTGGATATCCATTAGACGCAGCAAGAGTAACTTCTGCCGCTATGCTTCCGCTTGGTCTTAAATAAGAAAATCTATCAGAAGTCGCACTTCCACTTTGTAATAAATTCATTGGTCCCATAAAACCTGGTTCTTGGTTTAGAAGGAAAGTTCCATATAGTGGATAGCCACCTTTTCCTGATGGACCTGTAGCACCTGTAGCTCCTGTCGCACCTGTAGCACCTGTAGCACCTGTAGCACCTGTAGCACCTGCTGGGCCTGTAGCACCTTGTGGTCCTGTTGCGCCTGTTGCGCCTGTGTCACCTGCTGGGCCTTGGATACCTTGAGGGCCTGTTTCTCCTTGAATGCCTTGGATACCTTGAGGACCTGCTGGTCCTTGTTCTCCTTGAACACCTTGAGGGCCTTGTGCACCTGTTGCACCAGTTGCACCTGTATCTCCCTTATCAGCAACTGGAGTCCATGATGCATTGATAGAACCTGGTGTTGGAGGATAACCTGGATTTAATGGATTACCTGTTCTGTAATAGAATCCACCTTGATAAGTTACTGCAGCACCGTAGTTATACGCTGCACCATTATCGTATGGACCAACAAAAGTCCATGGAGCAGGTCCTGTTGCACCTTGTGCACCTGTTGCTCCTGTGTCGCCAGTCTCTCCTTGAGGTCCTTGAATACCTTGCTCTCCTTGAATACCTTGTAAGCCTTGCTCTCCTTGGATGCCCTGTATTCCTTGAATACCTTGTTCACCAGTTTCTCCTTGAGGGCCTTGAGGACCAACTTCGCCCTGAATACCTTGAATACCTTGTGGACCTTGTGGACCTTCTGCTCCTGTTGGACCTGTGTCACCTGTTGGTCCTTGAATACCAACAGCACCATTAAGATTTACTGTCCAAGATGAATGTGTTTCACCATGTCCTACAGATTTTGTAACTGCAACTGAAAG
>Ga0049081_10000570_pt1 | contig 14158 bp, 29 predicted proteins | sample GreLakmeER78MSRF_FD_66717 | JGI IMG/M metagenome (GOLD analysis project Ga0049081, IMG submission 66717) | Freshwater lentic microbial communities from great Laurentian Lakes, MI, USA - Great Lakes metaG ER78MSRF | ecosystem: Environmental > Aquatic > Freshwater > Lake | place: Great Lakes...
TTGGATTTTTCTATAATGTTCTGTAAAACTCCATAGCCATACATAGTAGCACCATAACGATTTTCATTGCAAGAATAAACAGAACCAGAATGACCTTCAAACAAATAGAAGTTTTCTTCTTTTGTAACTTTTGTAATTCCGCTATTAAGTTTCCAAGAATCTCCATCCAAATATCCACCATGCCAATTAGCGAACACTTTGTAAGTTAAAGGAACATTCTTTCCTTCAATCTTAACTACTACCCATTTGTCAGGAGTATATTCGTTAGGATTCTGAAGTTTCATTTTTATTATCTTTTGATTTTAATTCTATGTTGCCTTTATTATCAATAACAGCATACGTAATTGGCAAATCACATTGAGAACCCAAATTAACACACTCTATACCACCAATATGTTCATGTTTTGGTACATGAGTGTGACCAAAGCATACAGCATCGTATTTTACATTATAACAATGGTGTGCTATTTTTATGGTTAAATTGTGAGCGGCATCATGCCACATCTTTACTTTTCGTTTTATCTTTCTTGTATATTTTTGCTTCTTATCAATTTTTTGTAAAATATAATATATAGCACTAGCTAACTCCGTCAACACTGGTTTAGTTGATATAAAAAAATCCCATTTATCTCCATGAACAAATAAAATCTTTTTGTTGTTTATTTTTACCTCGTATTCCTCTTTAAAGTCTAAGCCCATTAGGGAAGATATCATTTCTAAATCTTTATCGTGATTACCTTTAATGAATATGCATTGTTTGTCTTTGGATATTTTTCTCAATGTAGATAAAATCTTCCACTGCTTCTTGCAGAGTCTATGTATGTGATAACTATCTAATAGGTCGCCACATATAATTAATGTGTCGTACTTTTCTTCTTCTAAGATTTTTAAAGTTAAATCAGCCTGACAAATCGGGCTACCAAGATGTATATCGGAAAGACAGAGTATCATAATTTATCAAACCAACAAAGTTCATATTCTAATTCCTCAGTCTCTTCTAGTTTAACACCAGTCGAAGAGGAAGCAACTGAAATTTCTTTTACTGTATAAGTTTTACCTTCTTCCAGCTTCTTGGCGTTCTCTATTCTATCTCTAAAGTAATGCCATTCCCCAGCCTTCTTGAAGATAATTGTATCTCCGTGTTTTGTATTTTTATAATCCGCTCTCATTTCACCAAATAGTCTATATACTTTTGCATGTTTGTCAAATCTTCTTCCAAAATTCCTTGAACAGACAAAACAGGAGTTGGTCCAAAAAGACCTTTTCTTTCATGTAGTTCGGTTTCTGGATAGTATCTCAAATCAATAACAAAATAATCTTCAAAGACTGGCACAATCGCTTCTAGATGTAATCTCCTATTAGTTGACCACTTGCTTCTAAAAGTAAACTGCCAGTGACAATAAGAGTCATGTTCTGGTTCATCCATAGATACGGACAGATCTTTCCAGCATCCAGAATACCTTCCATCCGTATACCACATAAATTCAAAATGATGGAAGTTAAATTCTCGAAGTTGTTCTTGAATCTTTTCTGCTTTGTTGAACAGTCTTATTGTTTCAGCTTTCATTAGGAAAAGTACAAGTCGTATGGATATCGTTGTCCTTGGTCATCAACAAGAATCATCTTCCATGTTGGTGGATCAGTTTCTTGTCTCTCGACGGAAACGTCTACAATATTAAATTGAGGTTGATGTACTTCTTCGACCACATCATCAACAATTGCTGTTACTACAGGCTTTGCTGCTTTTACTCTAATCGGATTGTTGTACATTGTTTATCAAACTTTATCGTTATTTGTTTTTTCTATCGTTATAGTATCTAAAGCTAGATCTTCAAATTCTTTATCGGAAGAATAACTAGGAAAGGCTGTTTCCAAATCTGGTTCATATGAACTCATATGCGCCATAGGACTAAATTCTGCAAAATCAGTTGGTAGAAAAGTGTCCACTGAATTATTAAACATGCTATCTTTTAAAATAAGATCATCATAATTCTTTTTATAGTCCTGCAAATAATGATCAAACCCATCATATTTTTCTTCATCTGAGGTGTTATAAACATAATCAAATAACCAATCTTCTCCTTCTTTTGTTATTTTTAAATCTAATACTAGTTTAGAAAAATATTGTTCTTGAACCTTTTGAAGTTCATTGATAAATGTTTTTGCTTCACTGATTGCGTCTTCTGGATGTCTTCCATCTTGCGTGTAGTTTTTGTTTTTCATATTTAATAAAATTCTCCCATATCTAATAATACATTCTTTTGCATAGCTATCAAGTTTTTCTAAACAACCATCAGCGGATAGACCGCTTTCATAAAAAGCATATTCTTCAATTTCGACAGGATTCATATTATTTATATGCTAGATCCTTTTTCATCCTTTTCTTTCCAATACATTTCGGTTGATTCTTTACAAGCAACAAAACCATCTTTTCTGGCTTGTTCATAACATAGTGTCCTGTACCAACCACCTTTCTTACAAGGTTCACCATGCTCTCCGGTTACTTCACAAGTATATGCAGACTTTCTTTCTGCTGTGTCAATGATGTCGTCAATAATATCGTGTTGAATATTATCTCCACCATAAACGCTTGTGTAAAAACAAAGAGTTCCGTATTTTTCTTTAATCTGATTGGCAACAACTTGTACTTCTTCCCCGTCTTTAGAGCAGATGTCACAAAAATATTGAAGCTTCTCCATGCATTTATCGAGAATTTTATACCAACCATCATCGTGCTCCATTCCCCAAGCCATACAAGTCTGCATCATATCTCCCTTATAATCTCTAAGAATTTTAGGGTATTTTTTTACAAGTTCTAGTTCTAGTTCGGTTTTCATATTTTAAAATCCATCAAAATTTTTTCTTATCATTTTATTTTCGGTTTTTTCTTCCCAGCATTTCTTTTTATAATCCCAATGTCTGGAATCATAAAAACTTATTGTTAATTCTAGACTACCAATATTAATTTTTAATCTAATACCAGCATGGTCCTTTCCACTAAGCTTACAATCAAACTCAAAAGAAAGCAAGTTATAATTTGAAAAAAATGTCTCAATTTCCAAATGTTTATTTTTGGATAGTTGTTTATGGTAAGATTTAAGTTTATACCAAAAATCGGGTTTTTTAGTAAAATTGTAAATTGTAAAATTGAAGTACATATGTTATCTTATTAGGTAAAGAGCTTTCGTTGCTCCAATTTCATCTTCTGGACAATCTTTATAGTCTCCATAATACCAATGTGTTTCATGTGGACCAGTCACATATATTTGTTCTGCTCCTTTTGGAACATCATAATCTCCCTCATACCCATCAACTACTATGAGAGTGTCCGGATCTAATTTTTGCAGAACCTCAATTAATTCTTTAGCTTTCATTTAAATAAAATATCAGAACGAATATACAAAGTCAAACGTTTATTTTAAAAAATAAAAATATATATATGTACAAGTTAAAAAAACTACAACCGCTAAAATTTGTTTTTTAATCATTCTCATGTATAGTTAACATTCTTTTTTTTCTCCAAGCCGTTCTATGGTTTATAATCCAATCAAAAATTGCTTTATCAAATCCAATATCATATCCTAATTTTTCACTCTCCAACCATTTATGTTTTAGGATTTCGTTACGTTCTTCTATAAATTCTTTATAAATTAAAGAATTTGTTAAAAAATTAGGGATAGCACTAAGCGCAGTCATATACATATATTTATCCTTTTTAACTCTTAAAAAAATTATTTCAATTGAAATTATTATTCCAAATTTCATCAATCCCTAACAATCTATGCTTGCAACCATTAATTTCTTCATTCCAAGAAGAATGGAAATGACCATATAGATGTAAAGACGGTTTACATATTTTAAATATTTCATCCATTACTGCACGTTCATCTACTAGATCTTCTAATAAGTAAGCATCTTCTCTTGCCCAACCATATACCATTTCATTAAATGCCTGTGGAAAACACCAAGATGGAGCAGTATGGGTTAGCAAAATATCTACCTTTTGGAGTTTATCTTTATCGAAAACAACACCTTCATTTTCCCAATAAGAAATTCCCACCTTTCTTGCGGTTCTATCAATTGAAATAGCACCACCGATGAATTGAATTAGTTTGGAATTATATTCAAAAATTGAATAATCTTCGATTAATTCAAAATTATTTAAACAAATTCTACTATCTCCTTTAAACGCAGATGGATCATCATGATTTCCATGAATACCATAAAAATTAATATTGCTATCTTTAAATCGTTTATCTAGAGACTGGTATTGTTCCAAGTCGCGGTTAGGTCTAAACCCAACGCCTAAATCTCCAACGGAAATAATATTTGCATCAGAAATATTACCCGACTCTACTTCATAAAGCAAATTGTTCCAATTTCCATGGTTATCTCCCAGAAATAATAATTGTTTATTACCATCCAGTTTCTTCGTCGTTTTCATCTCTATCTTTTATATATTCTTTTATTTCTGTTGTCAAGATTTCTTTTAATTTAAGAAGAGCCTCGTCATACGAATCACATTCTTCTTTGATTTCATCTAAGATGTAGCCATGATGCGAAACCATATATTTGGGTGTATCTCCATAACTCCATTTGGTTTCGATATACCAATGACAGCACCTATCCTTGTGGTGTGTAGGTCCAATTAATCTATACCATTCATCAGTAAGACTTGTAATATCATCAACTAATTCTTTCATATTTTATATTTAATAGATCCAATTAGTGAGATAACAATACAGATAGCAAATGTTGCTAAAAGTATTGTTATCCACACGAAAGCAAAAATAAATTGTTTAATTTTGCTTAACAAAATCCTCGTATTTTTTTCCTCTATCTTCCAAATATTCGGTAAACATTTCCTCTATATCGGAATCTTCGTTAAAAACATAGTCAAAAATCCAATCGTCTAAAATATCATTTTTGAGATTTAAATCATCCATTAAATCACTCAAATACTTTTCTTGTACTTTTTGCAATTCATTAACGAATGTTTTTATTTTATTGATTGCATCGTCTGGATGTTGTCCGGTTTTTGTGTAGTGTTTTTTATTCATAATTTATAAGGTTCTTCGACAATAACATAATAAGTTCCACTGAGTTCATCTATTTTTGTTAATTTGCCTTTAGGTATAGGATTCTTTTTAAAAGATTTATCAACCAATTCCCATACTTTATCAAATTGTTTCTCTTTCATATAAATATCCATTTTTTCTTGATATCTTTGAGGAATTCTAAAATGTTTTTGTGGTTTCCAATAACCCAATGATGATAGAGTAATACCAGGATCAATTATTTTGGGAATAGGAACATCAGAACTTTGGAATGGTCCATCTCCAGAAACATCACAAATCATTCTGAAACCATCATTTCTTTGGTAATGTAAATACTGATCTATTGTTTTTTTGATCTCCCAAGCAACAGTACCATCTTTCATCGATTTACAACCAACACCGTAATAGGAATTTCTATTTTCGATTATTTCTTTTTCTTTATAGAAAACTACAGTTCTAACGAAACTTTCAATAGCCTCTCCATCTAGATATGTTAAGTCCTTATCATAAAATGCAGCATCCATTGCAAATTTAATTTGACCGGATCTTAAACGACTATAAACCTCCAATGCAGTAGTTATTGTAGATAGATGTTTTTCATCAAACTCAATCGCAATTTTTTTAGATTTTATTTTTTTCATATGAGAATTTTTTTATAATATTTTTAATTTCCTCGTGGAATGATTCTGTTTCATCAGAATGCAATCCGTTCATAGAAAATGGCGAATTGGTTTTAAATTCATCATTTAAATATTTCTCTCTAATATATTCTAATTCCTCACAACATGCAAGTATTTTTTCTTCTGGTACACAGTTTCCTAAAAATTCTATAGCAGGCCGCCATTTTTCTTTTAATATCTCAGTCATTATTTTTTTCGGTTTTAAAAAGAATAGAGACATCTTCAGATGGTTCTGCGGTATTGAATACTTTCTCGAAATCCGTAACAGTGTCTTCGCTTATTTCGGATGGATCTGTTGGTGAATCACAATACAAAGTGAAAAATCTTGCAATTTTCCATTTCTTATGTTCTAAAGAATCTTTGTATCTTTTTATTTCACTCACACCATTATTCATGGGTACTGTGATTGATAACGAATCCCCCATACTTCGACTGCCCCTTTTCACCAGATTCAAACCAAACATTTGCAAATTTTTCAGCAGAGCTTCCAAATGTTTCCATTGTTGCATTTTCTCCAAGTTTCAAAAGATCCTCAACTACGGAATCTTTTAAACCATCTGGTGTTTCTCCCTCATATAAATTGAGATTGGAGATATATTTCAAAAACTCTTCCTCACTATCCCCAGTATAAGGATTTACTTTCAATTTACGGAAAGGTTTGTCATCAAGTTCTACAACTTCGCTTGCTTCGTATAATGTTACGTTTTCTCTTTTGCGGATTTGATATTTCATAATTTATAAAGAATGGTTACTTTATAAGATTATGGACTATATTCTTTAAACAGTCAACTCTTTTTTCAAAATTTTCAATATTTGATGGTGTTTCTATTGTACAGTATGGTATGTTTCTTTTTGCTAAGGCTCTCTCTAAAGTTCCTTTATATGGTTGTTTACCATTGACTATTACTCCCTGATTAGTTTTATCTCCATGTGCTGTTTTTGCTATATCCAATTCAATGTTGGACAAACAAGATTTTACAATATTCTCTAATTCCGAAGAACAATATGCATATACCCCATCCACCTGATCATCTTCATGTAGGTCTATAACCATTGATGGGTTTAATTCTTCTATTTGTGATATTATATCTTCTTGGATTTTATCAGAATGTCCCTTATCATCAAAGTGACGGTTTAAATCTCTACCATCAACTCTTCTTTTATTTGTTTTATTTATGTTAGATATAACATGAACATTTTTTTGATTTTTAAAATATTCAGCCGCTTTATTACCCGCTGGTTCATCCCCATGTAAACCACTAACAATAACGAAAGTTTTTTTATTTAAAAGATTTTCTACTAAAAAATCAAATTTCATAAAATATTAAAAATTATTATATTTGTCCAAAGTAGCATCGAAATTGATGTCACCATCAAATGATACTTCTCCACTATTCATAACCAAACAATCCCAAAGCTTACCAATATTAACCTCATTAACTTCTATACTATTCCACTCTTTATCCGATAAAGTTTCTAATTCGGTAGGTTGTTCATTTAACCAACTCAATACGTTATATATTTGAGATGGGGGTCTTTGGGTTACTTCAGAATATATAGAAGGTTTAAATTCAAATTGTGGGTACAATTCCGAAAGATTTTTTATTATTTCTTCCATTATATCAAACTTCTAATTATAAATCCTAAAATAAAACCAGCCGTGAATAAAATTTTAATTGGATGGTTCCATATTATTTCTTTAATTTTTTCTTCAATATTGTTCATAAAATTCCTTTAATTCTTAGGTATGTCGCACCACCCATCATTGCAACTAAAGCTAAAATAATTATATTTCTTTGTAAAATTGCAAGATCTTTTTCAACTAGTTTTTTTTGCATCATATTAAGATCATTCACCATCTTATCTCTATTATTTAATTGACGTACTAATTCTTCATCAACGGTTTGTTTTGCTTCTGATAAACCTTCATTATCTCTTTGTATTTGAGCAAATGTTTCCTTATCGTTTAATAACTTTTGATATTCATCTGTGCTAACAACAACAACAGTGTCTGCTCTATATTTTTCCGGAATTATGACCATTCGTTGTTTATTAATCGGTATTGCATCATGTTTACTACTAGAACCAATTGTATTAATGTGTTGATTGACGGTTTTTTGATAAATTGATTCGATTTTGATCCTATTTTTTGGTGGTCTGATCAATCTGGTGGTTTCTGTTATATATTTGTCCGCCAAATCTATTCTAGCCGCTTCCATCGAATCTTTAGAAGCATATACAACTTTAGATAAAGCTTCCGATTGTTTTTCAGTATAAACAGTACAACTACTTAAACTTAAAAACATAAAACAAAACAAAAACAATTTTTTATTTAACATATATAATACTTATCATTTATTTCGTAAATATTATAATATGATAATTAAAAAGATAAAAGATGTTTTAGCTGGTAAATCCACATTAAAACATAAAAGATCATCGCAATGGCCGACCATAAGAAAGCATCATCTTGATAAAAATCCAAAATGTGCATTATGCGAAGGTGATTCTAAAATAGAAGTACATCATATCAAACCATTTCATAAACATCCAGAATTAGAATTAGAATCAACTAATTTAATCACATTATGCGAATCTTACAGTTATGGTATATGCTGCCATAGAACAGTAGGACATTTAGGCGACTATAAAAAAATAAATCCAAATGTAGTTGAAGATTCCGCTACTTGGAATAAGAAACTAAAGGGGTAAATAATACTGCTATGGCAAAAGGAAATAACTCACACAAAAAAGAAACAAAAAAACCAAAAAAAGAAGGATCTAAATCTTCTCAAAAAGATTCAACTAAAAAGAATTAAACCCCTTCAGGTTGGTAGCCCGAAAGGGGTTTGGTTCGACTCCGAAATGGTGGGTGTGGATGGATTCGAACCAACTCAGTCTATGACAAAAGATTTACAGTCTTCCGCGACTCTCCAACTTCGCCGCACACCCATATACTAATAATTTATCATTGTTCATTTTATTGTCAATAACAATAAAAATACAAATTATATTAAATTAATGTAACCTGAAGTGTTGTTGAATCATAAGATGCAACCGATATAGATAAACTTGTTGTATTAATTACCGAAGCATATACAGCATCCCACGCATTAGGACAAAATACTTGCCATGATGTTTTTGGTAGTATAGATGGATCAGTACTTAAATTTTGCAGATAATCATATCTAGTATTCGATATATAAGAAAGCGTCCAGTTTGGCCACGTTTGATCTGATGGGAAGTTACTCACCCCATTTGGCGCACATAAATAAACAGTTCCATCTACTTCCCCTGGTAACTTCGCAATTTTATAAAAATTAGAACCTGTCACAGCAGACCCCACAAATCCAACCGGAGTAGAAGTTTCAATATAAGTTCCATTCAGATCCGATGCGAATCTTATACCATATCCTTGATGTAAAACACCCACACCCGTTATTCCAGTTATACGTGCGGCTCGTATATTAGTAACTCCAAGTTGTAACCAAACGTTTTGAGATGGACTATTTCCCGGTTCGTAATTAGCAAAGTTATTTCCAATAGCCATATATAACAACGAATTATGGGTCACCACATCTCCGAACAAATAAGCAGTATTAACATCCCATACGTTAGGTGGTGGATATGAAATTATTGTTTTTTGATTTTCATTTATATTTTCTCCACTATCGGAACCTATTGAATTAGAAATTTCTTCATCTCTCATTCTTCTATATTGAAGAATTTTCTGTTCTTCTAATATTCTATTAGAAAAACTATTATGATATGGATTAATATTATTTATAGTTCTTCTAACCGAAGAATCATCGTTTTTTAATTGTTTTACGTATGAATTAATATTTCTCATGTGTATATATATTTATATATTTATATAAAATATAATAGTATATAATAAAAAACCACTAATATAAAAGTATTAGTGGTTTTAAATGGTGGAGGTGTCGGCATACGATAGCCGAGTCCAATGAACGTTTGCTTTCAGATCTACATGCTTTAATAAATTTAACATTTTTTGACTAAAGGCTGCCTTGGCTTATTAACCATCTTTTAAAGTCTGCCTATACATGCGATAAGGTCACATATTACCTCTGTATTAGCTTTTCTATGATATCTAACAGTTCATCAAAACCTCTGCGATTCAAAACGGATTTAGAGGATTACCGTTAGGCTTTTAGGCTGCGAGTGCGTATTCTTGTTCAGCGCCGTTGAAAAAATCAACAACACTGTCAACAACGTCACCGAGAAACTCGGAAGCATTATTGAAGATATACTCAGCTTCAGCTAAAAGATCAGAAATATAATTTTCTGCATTTAGGTTTTTGATAGATTATTAAAGAGGCCAACTATCATCCTCTACATGCACTGAGAAGTTAGAATTCAATGTCGATTCCTTTCACCCCCATAAATTTAAAAAATTAATTACCAGAAAGTTCTTCATTGGCTACCGTGTTTTTAACACGTTGGACGAAGTTTTCTTGTTACCCCCTGCCTAATCGAGTCTGGTGATAGGTCAGAAGCGGTTAGCTTTTGAGAACAGCATATCATACCATTCCCGCCCGACACTATCAAAATTTTATATGTCAAAGATCAATACCGCTGATTCGCATTGCTGGCTCAACGGTTAAGCCTCTGTAGATTCTCTGCCTCTGGTAGAGAACAATATTTCCGATTTTGGTTTCGACCGAGTATTCCCAGTCCCGTTGGCTCATCGGGAACCAACTATCTAATAAATACTATATATTAATTTTCAAAAAATGTCAATTACTTTTCTCTAGGAATTAATTCAAGTCCTTCTCTCTCTGCCGTACCATTTATAAATTTTTTAAGAGTTTCTGAATTTAAGTTGAATCTAGTTGGATAAGAAGATTTTTCTGATTTTCTCGAAACGCCAGCAGGAAGACCAAGTTCAATGTAATCCAAAACATCTGTATATGTCAATGATCCTCTACCCCAATTCATATTGGCTATGTGTTTTTTTGTTTCTGGATCAATAAAAGAGTAATGATGCCACATATCATCATCAGAACGATCTTCCTCTACTTTTAAAGCGGTTTTCCTACCATCAACATCAAATACTTGATTTGATATGATTGATCGTGGATTTTCTGGATCTTGATCAAAAGTTAATTCATCTGAATCTGAAATATCTTCTTCTGGATATTCTTCTCCCATTCCGACTTTTGATAAGTCTTGCATTTCCGAATCATTTCGTTGAAACTTATCATGATTTTCTTTCAATACTTTTGAATATGCTTGTTCTAATAATATCGTGTCTTTGTTTTTCATAAATTATTTGGTTTTACTTTTGGTTTCGGTTTTGTACAAATGGTTTAACTCCTATCATTCCGTTTGGTTTCTTATATCTTTCCCATTGTCTTCCGTCCTTTTTGCTTGTGAATACTTTTTCGGCGGGAATTAGCTTTCCGTCTTTGTTTTTAATCATTATTCTTGCGGTTCCACTATTATCTGTAAATTCATCTCCTTCTTGTCTTTCTTTGAATTTTGGTGTTGGGGGTTTATATTCATCGTCCGCTCCGTGCCTCCAAAGTTTTTCTGGATGTACTCCCAATCTTTCTGCTGCTCTTATGACTTCAGGGGAATAATCAAAATCACCGTCCCGATAAATATTTTCACTGAGGACTTTACTATATGCTTGTTCTAATAGAATATCGTCTTTATTTTTCATTGCTTAATTACTTATCTCACGTAACATCAAAAAGTTTACAAAGAGCATCTACGGTAGATGAATTGTTATTAATTTCAACTTTAGATGATTCTTCTTCAGAAGCTGCTCCATACTCACCATAAGGATCACTAGATTCTATTTCGTGTTTATATGATTTATCAACTTCTTGTTTATTGTTAATAATTTCGCCGCTTTTATCTAAAATTGCTAATAGTAATTGTTTAGACATCACATGCTTCTCGGTTGATGATACAAACTCTTCTACATCTTTTCTTTGGAACTTTCCTTTTAATTCATCGAATGGATTTTTATAATTACCAAATGCCCAAAGAGGAAGATAATTGATTGTCATAAGAGCACAATCTTTAATAACATGGTATGCTGATTTATTTTGAATGGTAATTCCGGTATCTGGATTTGCGTATGCTTTTTTTGCGGGTGCATATAACTTCGCTTCTTTAACCGAACTATTTTCTATAATAATATCTGTGAATTTCATAATTGTTTTAAAATTAATTCGTAATCTTTTTCTAATTCATCCAATTCTTTATTTACACCATCAAGTTCCAATAACATTTTTTTACACGCTTCGGGGTTTCTTTTATATAGGTCTAAGACATTATTAGTCATTTCCGATACTTGATCTTGAAGTTCGCAAACTTCAGCTGCTTCTCTATATGTAGAATGCATATAAGTTTAAATTTCTTTCCAAGTTTTTCCTTTATATCCCATTCCAAATTGACACCAAAATCCATTTTTAGATTCTTCAATATCGAATAATTCCTTTTCAATTTTAAAAATATCTAATTTATTTGGTATGACAATACACGCTGGAGCTTTTTCGAAATTTCCTTCAAAAATTTTTACTCCTTCATTTTTATATTTTTGTATAGTATTTTTATATACTACAACATCTAACTTGTCAATAAAAATACAATAGCTGTCATCAAACACTTCTGATTTTATTTCGGAATTCATATTAATCTTTATAATTTCTATTAATCAATTTAAATCCAAGTGGACGACGGGACGAATACCCTCTAGGATATGATGATGGACGAACAACGATACCTTCTCCAAATAATCCACTATCATATCTTTGTAAGTCTGCTAGATGTTGAAGTTTTTGTAATGGATCTTTCCAGATTTTAATGGTTGCTGCTACTTCTAAACTAGAAATTAAAGGAACTACATCACACTGCAAGACATTTGTACAAAATTTTTCCATTTCATCATAAGTCATATATGTTCCATTTTGACTAATCTGGAAAACAAAAATCTTAACACCATCCAGTCTAAGGTGATTCTTCTGTATTCCATTTCCGCATAATTCTCCAGCAATAACACCCGTCCAATTTTTGGGTATTTTTATTTTTTTAGCAGCATTCCAAAATGCACTATTTTCAGTATCCTTTTTAGAGAGATTTCTACTGCAAACTTGTGTAAGTATTCCATCTTCAACGATTAAAGTTATACTAGAACCATCTAATTTAGAGGTTATTGTTATATATGGATCGTAAGCAAGAACTTTTTCTACTAATTCCGGATCATTTAATCCATTATCCTCATCAGTTTTAGATGCTAAATGATTTGGGAAGTCTCCAATGGTTTCTCCGGATAGATTAGCGGGAATATCCTTGATATACTTTTTAATTTCTAAAACATTAGTAATATCTGAACCAACGTCAAGTACTTGAATATTCGGAGTGAATTCACTTAGAGAAATAACTAATCCCGAACTATATTCACCGCGAAGTTTTATGTTTTTTATTCTTATTTGTTTGTCTGGATTTTTTTTATCTACCAAAAATTCCGACCAATCACAACGAGGCACAATCGCATCGATAGTAATAAAAACTACTTTATCTCCTTCCGTATGAATGCCCTTTTTAACAACAGTTTGCCACCCAAGAATCTCTACTATTTCTAAAGAATCTGCATTATTATGATTTTTTATAGATTTAATAATCTCTATTGATGCTAATTTCATATTCCTATTATCGGTTATAAAATAAAATATGTCAAATAAAAAAATTTATAACAAAAGAGATGGATTGTATAATGAACTATATTCTAATTCATATCTAGATTCATCATATGTGAAATTATTATTTTTAGTTCCCTTTGGAATTAGATTGGAAATATTTAAAAATTCTTTTTTAGTTATAAAGCCAGTTATCCAAACTATGTCATGCGTATTTTTTACCCTAGAGAAAATTAATATATCACAATTTCTATTTTTTTGATTTTCGTATAATGTTCCAACGTAATTTGTTTTTGGTTTTCCATTACATCCTTGAGATTTGGAATCTAACGTTATCAATTTAGATTGAGATATAAAATCTACTTCATCATCTTCACTATAGTTTAGTTTTTTAAATGTATTTTTTATAGCTACTTCTGCAAGATATCCAGTTATTCTTTGATTTTTTTTATCAATTCTATTTGTTCCTAAATTTCCATATTTGCTATAAAAATATTGGTTTCTATCTTGTGCTTCTTTTATTAATTGTTTTGTAACAACAACTTCTAAAAAATCATCATTAGACTTTATTTTAATACTCATATATGACTACCACATTCCTAATGTATGTGATAAAAATATGAAGTCAATAAAAAAATTATTTATTTTTAGCTGGTTTTTTAGCGACAGTTGGTTTTTTTGCAGCAGCGGGTTTCTTGGTAGCAGCGGGTTTCTTGGTAGCAGCGGGTTTCTTGGTAGCAGCGGGTTT
>Ga0049081_10000571_pt1 | contig 14155 bp, 10 predicted proteins | sample GreLakmeER78MSRF_FD_66717 | JGI IMG/M metagenome (GOLD analysis project Ga0049081, IMG submission 66717) | Freshwater lentic microbial communities from great Laurentian Lakes, MI, USA - Great Lakes metaG ER78MSRF | ecosystem: Environmental > Aquatic > Freshwater > Lake | place: Great Lakes...
ATGCTGCTGCGATAAATAAACACACGTTAAAAGGAACGTATTTTTTTGATTATGGAAATGCTTTTTTATTAGAAGCATCGAGGGCAGGTGCAGATGTTATGGCTGAAAATGGAATAGATTTTAAGTATCCTTCCTATGTTCAAGATATTTTAGGTCCGATGTGTTTTGATTTTGGCTTTGGTCCGTTTAGATGGGTTTGTGCCTCCTGTAAAAAGGAAGATCTTCAACGAACAGATGAAATCGCGTGTCAGGTCCTTGAAGAAATGATGAAAAATAGTCCATCAGAAATTCAGCAACAAATGGCGGACAATATCCAATGGATCAAAGGAGCTCAAGAAAATAAATTGGTAGTAGGTTCTCAAGCAAGGATTTTATATGCCGATGCAGAAGGGCGTATGAAGATTGCTGAAGCTTTCAATCGTGCAATTGCTAAAGGTGAAATTGGTCCAGTAATTTTGGGACGCGATCATCATGATGTTTCAGGTACCGATTCGCCTTATAGAGAGACTTCAAATATTTACGATGGTTCTCGTTTCACGGCGGATATGGCAATTCAAAATGTTATAGGAGATAGTTTTCGTGGAGCCACATGGGTTTCCATTCACAATGGTGGTGGAGTAGGTTGGGGAGAAGTAATAAATGGTGGATTTGGGATGTTATTAGACGGAAGTGCTGACGCTGATCGAAATTTGAAAATGATGTTGCATTGGGATGTAAATAATGGCGTTGCTCGAAGAAATTGGGCAAGAAACGAAAATGCTGTTTTTGCAATTAAACGAGCCATGGAAGTTGAACCCTTATTAAAGGTTACTATACCGGAAAATGTGTCCGATGAATTGATCAATCAATTGGAATTCTAAACAGTATTAAATGAAAGCTAATGCTTTACAATAGTTGCAATTTTAGGGAGTCCATCAACACGTAAAAAATAGGCTCCTGCTGCAAATTGAGCTATAGAAATAGTTTCATTTTCAGATTTTATCAAAATAGAAATAACAATTCTTCCTGTAAGGTCATAAACTTCTAATTTTCTACCAACAAAATCAGTTGGAAGCGAAATCAAGACATTATCAGTTGTTGGGTTTGGTGAAATTAAAAGAGAATTTTCATTTGTAACAATTTTAAGTTTAATGGTAATAAGGCTATCACAACCAAAGGTGTTCTGAAGATATTGTTGATAATTCCCACTCTCGGAATAAATAATCCCATTTAATTGAAAACTAGTAAGTGCATTAGTAACAATAACAGTATCTGAAGGTTGGTATATTTGAACACTCATTGAATCCCTTTTCTGACAACCAAATTCGTCAGTAACTTGTAAGTAAAAGGTTCCAGAATTGGCGATAAATATATCGGAAGAATCTGGTCCAGGTTGCCAATTATAGGAAAGAGAAGTACTGTTTGTAATTGACGCATCATAGTTTAGACTGACGCAGGAAGAAGTATCATCTGGTAGTATTAAATTAATTTCATAATTACTGAAGGGAGCAAGTTCATTATCGATCCAATCTAATCGCGTAGTTAGAAATGTTTTTAGTGAATTAATTTGAGTTGAGTACGTTTGCCCTCCTAGGTCATTCCAAATGGTAAAATTTCTTTCCGCAGGCCCTTGTAATACAGTTGCCATACTATCAATGAAGAAGATAAAATTCTCCGTTTTAAGTTCATCTTGTCTAAGTGTTTTCCATCGACAAGCCAGTTCTTTTTGATACCTGGAATCGGAATACATTTTAGACCACCAAAATGGAAATGGCCAATACGGATGACAAATTTCCCAAACCCATCCGGTTGCTGCATTCATGTTGCCATACTCTAACGCTCGATCGTAATCCCATGGAGGACCAATTTTCAGTTTTCCTCCATCTGTGTTTTTTTCTTTATACATGAAAGTACTTCGACCATAACTATCATAATTAACTGAAAATTCATTCACAATCAAGAAATCTATAAAAGTTGAAACATCAATAAAATTTCTATAACCTAAAATTGGATCTGTAAATGTTGAGGCATTTAAAGCCGTCTCAAAGGAATCAACAAATGCATGGATATAATTTGCTTGTACAGGTAAAATTTCAGACGCTTTAGGATCTACATGTTTAAATTCAACAGGGGAACCTGCTGTCGCAACATTGATAGGGTCAAAATTGGAATACCAAGCTCCTGGGTCACCGTTAATATTCATTTCAATAATATATCCGCCAGTTAGGTCAGTACCAGCAATGTCTAAAGGAGTTAAATTTGCAATGTCTACTCGGTTTTGACCCCGCTTAACTGTTTCTGTCAAGGTATAATAACCAATATATTCACCATCCAATATTATTTCACAAGGTTTTGTTCTTGGGGCATATTGGTTCATTCGTCTGGCAAATTCATACGTTATTGTGTTTTTCAATAAGCTATGATCAAGGTATTCTGCTTTAAAAACAAAATCATTCTCAGATGGAAGCCCCATTAGTACTGTATCAATTTTAACTCCTGAATTATTGATTAAATCAAAATCATAGTTTTTTTTTGGGTAGGAAGGTCCAGTAAAACCTTGCCATTCAGTTAGTATTTGTCCTTCATACGCGTAATTCGTTCCATTCGCAAAGTTCATGTTGCCTTGTCCATTATCAATAATTTGCATTAAAACAGGAACTTTTACATTGTCATTAATTGGAGAATTTAATGTTGTTAGTTTTACTATTGGAATATTACTTGAAACGAATAAAAAAGGCTGTGCAGGTGTATTATTGAATGTGATTTGCCAATCAATTAAATAACCGATATCAGCACCATACATATCTCTGCAAAGTAATTGCCAGGTTCCATTGGGATTTTGACCATTGTTGACATTACCTAATACAGACATGCTTTGAAATGAACCGTTGAAGGGAGCAACTCCTGCGGCTATTGCGGACCCAGTTCCTTCCACACAAGTATTTGTAAAGTTATCATCACCGCCTCCAATTCCTGAAAAAAGTAACGTTTGCGTCCCGTCTGGTGCTTTTAATTTCACTTCCATATCCGAACAATAGGTATGTGTCATATTCAAACAAACAGTGGCTACACCAAAATTCTGGTTTATGGTAGTTGGTAAACCCGAAACGGATAAATCGAAACCAACGGTTGTATTATCATCGGGTATTGTTTGATTGGTGGAACTATAAAATGTTTGACTTATCACTTTAGAAAAAACACACAACAAGAAACAACAAAGGAGATATTTTAACATACAATGATATTCAAACAAATATAATCCTATTTTTCAAAAAAAAAGGTCGAGAAACTCCCGACCTTTACAGTATAATAGCAATTGAATTATTTAAAGGAGCTTAAATCCGGTTTTTTATTCAAAATGATAGAAGTTACTTTTCCACTAAACGTAAAAGGGCCCATTCCAATGGAAGTTGTATGAGGAAACAAAAATCCACCAACGTCTTTATAATCTCCAAATGTAACAGAGGATTCTACTGTTTCTTCACCTTGCTTACGAATAGCGATCATTTTTTCTTTTAGAAAGGTAGATTTATTAAAGTAAATAAATGATTCACCTTCATCATCTACTTGTTTTACAACGTACATTTCCTTTCCGTCAATTAGTTCAATTCCAGTCAATGTAAGGTTTAATTCCTTGTAGAATAATTCTGGAAATACACCAGCAGTTTTGGCTTTTTTAGCAACCTCTGCATCCGTCATTTCTTTACGATTTCCTTGAGAAAAAGTATACCCTTTTTTACCATCTGAATATGATTTTTGAAGAACCATTCCCATTCCTTCTAATTTTTCGGCTTCTATTTTTGGTGACACCCAATAGCTCATCATAACAAATGGTGCAGGAACTTGAGGATTAGTTAATTCAGTTTTGGATTCATAGCTTTTTAACTTTTTCATTTTCTTTGCCAAATCTTTACCGTTTTTGGTTTGTGTAACAGCTGAAATGTAATTATTATAAAGTTCATCTTTTGTAATGTCAGCAGGTTTACCTTCTTTTAATGGGTTGCCAAATGGATCCAATAGGTCAACTTTACCATCACTGTCAAATTGGGTTAAATTCCCAAGAATTTCTTCGTTTCCAACCACGATAATATTGCAGTTTTTCGCGGTGAAATATTTTTTAGCCATTGCCAAAACATCTTCTTTAGTAACAACATCCAATCGTTGTAGATAGGTTTTGTAATAATCTTCCTCCAAGTTATATTGCCTTGTATTCAAAGCAAAACGAGCAATAGTTTGAGGTCTTTCTAAGGCACGGCCAAAGTCACCACTCATGGAAGATTTAGTCAAACTTAATTCTTCATCCTTTACTAATTCAGTGGTAATAACATCAAACTCTTTCAAAATTTCAATAATTGCAGAGTCGGTAATTGCATTTCTGAAATTTCCTCCTGCAGACATCCAAGATCCGTTTTCTGATATTGATACGTTGGAGTAACAACCGTAAGTGTATGCTTTATTTTCACGTAAATTTTGAAACAAGCGAGTTCCAAATCCTCCACCACCTAAAATTTCATTAAGAACAGTTAAGGGCAATTGGTTTTTATCACTTGATTTTATTTCAATAGGAAAAGTTATGTAAACCACGGATTGCACTGCTCCTGGTTTTTTTACAAAATAAACTTGATTTCCTTTCGCTAATTTACCAAAACCTAGATCGTTTTTATACACTTGGCTACCTGTCCAAGACGAAAAATACGTGTTCGTTAATGCAATAGCTTCTTGTTTCGTAATATCACCAACAATAACTAAATAACTTCCCTTTGGAGTGAAATTAGTTTTATAATAATTAACAATATCATCCCGCGTTATTGCTGCTAATGATTCGTCAGTCATGACTTCTCCATATGGATGATTAGGAAAATTGATTTTTATTGTGGCATTATTTGCCATGCTTGATGCATCAGATTTAATAGATATTAATGCATCTTTGTTTTGATTTCGAATGCGTTCAACTTCACTTTCAGGAAAATTAGCATTTAATAAAACATCAACCATTAAATTTAGTCCAGTATTCATATGCTTTGTTAGACATGAAAGTGTAATGGATGATTTTTCAGCGGATAGATTAGCACCGATATAATCAATTTCCTTGTCCAACTGATCCTTTGATTTATTTGATGTTCCTGATAATATAAGTGATCCTGCCATATTAGCTAAACCAGCTTTGTTATTTTCTAAGCGAGGATCTGATCCCATAAACAAATCAAATGACACTCTTGGAAGTTTATGATTTTCAGATAGAATGACTGTAATACCATTGTCAAGAGTAAACACTTCTGAATCCTTAATATTAATTACAGGAGCTTTACCTGCTATTGGCTGAATAGAACGGTCAATTTGTGCCGATAAAAATAATGGCAGCGAAAGTATGGTGGTTAAAATTAGCTTTTTCATATTTCCTTATTTTGCTTTTGGAACATAATGTAAGATGATTCTTGCATCTTGTGTAAAATATTTTTGTGCTACGCGCTGAATGTCTTCACGTGTAACTTTCATGTAATCACTTAATTGTGAATTTACCCGATTTGCATTTTTGAAATACACATAATTATCAGCCAGATTTTCAGATATTCCTGAAATCGTTGAATTGGATGAAACAAAGTCATTTTCAAATTTATTTCGAACCTTTTCATATTCTTCTTGAGAAATTAATTCATTTTTTATAAGATCTATTTGTTGATCAAATTCTTTTTGTAAATCATCTAAGCTAATTCCATTGGATGCAATTGCCGCAAAAATTCCCATTCCGGCATCTTCCAATCCGAAATTAAATGAAAAAGCAACATTTGCCATTTGTTTCTTCTCAATAATGGTTTTATTTATGCGTGAAGAACTACCTCCAGATAAAACGTCATTTAGCATTTGCAGTGCATAGCTGTCAGGATGTGTTTGCTCCGGAAATTTATATCCCATGAATAAACCGGAAAGTTGAATGTTATCTTGTATTTCTTCTTTAATTATTCCTTTTATCGCCTCAGAATCTTTTTGAGTTCTTTTAATCTCAATTGGTTTGTTTTGATAATCAGAAATCAGTTTTTTTGCTTCTGGATTTTTTGAAGCCATAAACTGTTTTGCATCAAACTTCGTTTTGGCCACTTTATATTTGCTTTCAAATTCTGAATCGGAGTAGTTTACAAAATCTCGGTAAAGATTCAAGGCCTGTCCTTTGGGAATAGATGCAAAATAGCTATCAATTAACTTTTTAGTTTGGGCAACATCAATATCACCAGCGATGGATAAAGTAGCATTGGAAGGAACATAATAATTTTTATAAAAATTCACGTAATCTTCTTCTTGAGCAGCATCTAGATGTTCCATACTTCCAATTGGCACCCAATTATATGGGTGATTAGTAAACATGCGCTTGCTCATTTCTGTTATGAAAGAAGCATACGGTTGATTGTCTACTCGTTGTCTTTTTTCTTCTTTGACCACTGATCGTTGCGTTTCAATTCCTTTCGTATCTACTTTTGCATGCAGTAATCGCTCGCTTTCCAACCACAATCCTAATTCTAATTTATTGGATGGCAGTAATTCAAAGTAAAAAGTACGATCTTGAGAGGTATTTGCGTTTAATGTTCCACCATTTCTTTCAACGATTTTACTATATTCTCCGCGGCCAATATTAACCGTGCCTTCAAATAATAAATGTTCAAAAAAGTGAGCGAATCCGGTGCGGTTTGCTACTTCATTTTTAGATCCTACATGATATAAGACAGATACTGCAACTATAGGTGTTGCATGCTCCTCATGTAAGATAACATGCATACCATTTGGTAAGTCATATTCGATGAAATCGATTTTTCGTTGCCCATAAACCACAGCGCCTAATGCAAGGAGAACGGTTGATAATAACAGTTTTTTCATTTAATTTTTTTTAGCTTGGTAAATTTACAATAAAACTCGTTTCATTGGAGACAGAGAATGGATATTTTGCATAAAAAAACCGACCCAAAATGGATCGGTTTTTAAAAATATTAATCAAAAACTTAAAGTTTAATAAATTTAGATGTGGCTATTTTATTCCCTGCTACCAATTTTACAATATAAGTACCAGTTCTTAATCCGTCTACATCTAACTGAATGTCATGATGACCTGAGTTAACATTCTTCATTGATAATGAATGAACTTTAGTTCCATTAATCGTGTAAACTTCAATAGACACGTCCGATGCATTCTCTAAATTAACAGAAACAGCTGTTGATGAATTGGTTGGATTAGGAACCAAATTGAATTTAAACACATCTTTCTCAGGTGAATTCATTTGAGATTCATCTACACCAAGGAAAGAAGCTGAACTCCAAATCCCTCTACCATATGTACCAATATAAATCTCTCCTGGTCTTCCGTTTCCTTCTTGCCAAGTTCTCCAAGATTGACGAATTTCATACACTGGAGTTCCTTCAAAACCGGCAGACGAATTGGTAAACGTAACTCCACCATCTTGTGAAATAACAACACCATTAGAAGTACCAAGAACAAGAACATCTGAGTCAACCCCATCAATAATACCATCATAACAAGCTACTCCACCAACACTACCTAATGTTACTACAGTTACTCCATTCGTTCCTGCTGAAGATGCATTTGAAGCTCTCTTATTCGACCCGCTGAATCCAGCTAATAATAATAGGTCATCGGCATCATTCGGATTTACTGCAATTCCCTCATAGTTAGTAGAAGTGATTTTTGTTGCTGTTGTGGCGGTTGGTATAGTTGCTGTTGGTCCTGTTCCTACAAATCCAACTTTATCTACAAAATCCGGATCAGATGTATATACAGAGCCAAGACCATCAATTCTCCATACGCCATTTGATCCTCCGCTAACGTAGCAATGCTCTAAATCTTTAGAGAATTCGATGTCTATATTACCATAAAGACCACCACCTACATTTTTCGCAACACAAACCCACTGTGTAGATGTAACTGACAAACGCAATGCATTTCTAGTTCCCCAAAGTTCTCCTCCATTTGCATTAACATAAACTAGGAACCAAGATTGATAAGGATCTTGAACACGAACCGTATCCCAAGTTACATTATAGATTACAGTATCTGTGCCCATTTCAACCGTTTCGCCAGTAGCTGAATTAACTCCATAATTAACTCCATTTACTGTTAGTGAAGGGTTGTAGGCTATTTCCTCATCGAAGTAATAATTCTGATTTGCAATCATGGTAATTGAATCACCAGACGATAAACTTGCAACACGTACAGTTTCACCAGCCGAAATATCACGAGTAGGAATAAAGGTTACCGAATCTTCTGAATTCAAATCATAATATTCTCCCAAAACAAATTCAGTATGAAATGGGTGATAACTGCTACCATCAGTACCTGCTGGATCATAAGTTCCTGGAAGGGTTGGTACAAAATTAGTCCATGTTTCACCTTTATCACCAGAGCGAGAAATCGAGTTGTAATAAACCGATGAGAACATTACGCGCTCATTGAAATACGAGATTTCACATTCAAAACCATCTCCACCACCAACTTCTCTAAATTCTTTATAAGTATTCATCGTATGGTCATTGTATAACGTTCCGTTATCTTGAGCACCACCCATTACAGCACCGAATTTGTCAAATGCTATTCCGTAGAATTGAGTTACGTTATAACCTCTATTAGCAACAAACCATTCTATTGCATCAGGATTTGTGGAACCAACATTATTTGAAATACTTACACCACCATCACTTCCTGCATAAAAACGTCCATTTCCATCCCATTTCATTTCGTGGTTGTCAGCATGAACGTATATCGAAGAACTTGGGTCAACAAACCATTGACTAACCTTGCGGAATCCACCTGATGGAGGATTGTTAACCGTTTGTTTCCATCTCCACACATCAATTCCACCAATTAAAATCATTTCTGGATCGTTTGGTACTACTGTAACAATTGAATTATAAGTTCCTTGGTCCCTAAAAATGTCAAAATCAGATGGAGCTGGCGTACCAGGGTTTCCAACAAATTCAGTCCAAGTTGCCCCATTGTCATGGGAAACATTCATACCTAATAAATTTGAATTAGTTCGAACGGCATACAAAGAATAATTTCCTGTAGAATTTAATTCATGAGAAATGGCATACTCGATGCGTGATGCGCCGGATAGAACTAAATTATTAGCTGCTGTACCTGATCTGTCTGTAAATGAAACTCCACCATCGTTTGATACATACGTTTTGTTCGCACCATAGGCTCCAACAATTACTTGCTCATTTTTAGATATTTTTAAAGCACCACAACCACCAGAAGTTGGTGTAATAGCGGTCATAGCAACATCCCCTAATTTCCATTTTTTCATTCCGACAGTAGTTGCCATAAAAGCATAATCGGATACGTCCCCGCTTACAACCTCGGTACAATTTCCAGAACCAGGAACTTTCGTCCAGTTAGCTCCTAAATCAATAGAATACCATACACCGTTTCCATTCCATCCTTCTTGATTTGACCCAGTAGCAACATACAATGTTCCATCTTTAGTCATTGTCATGCTTGAAATATATGGTGAAGCTCCTTGGGCAATGTATGAATCTACACGTGTCCAGTTGTTTCCTTGATTGGATGAATAGAACAATCCTCCAGAAACACCTCCGGCCCATATATCATTTGGATTATTTCGATTGATTTCGATCGCACGTGTTCGACCACCAATATTGTCTGGCCCTTGCTCTTCCCAAGTAATTGATTTTTCTTTAGGTAACTTATCAAAATTCTTTTGAATTTCAGCTAATTTTTCAGCTGTAATTTGTTGTCCCGTCACTGCGTCAACGTAACGTGCACGCAACCAAGCTTGTGCTTCGTCCGCTTTTCTGGCTTCAAGAACAGAAAGTGCTTCTTGTTTATAAGAACCATTCTCGTCGATTTTCATGAACCACATTCCAACGCCAAATGCTACTGCAACTCCTGAGAGTGCAAGTGATCCTAAAATTATGTTTTTCTTTTTCATGGTGTGTTTAAAATAGAATTTTATTCAGAGGGCTAATTTATAAAATAATTATCAAATACTAATATTTTTTTAAATGAAGAATTATTAATTCTGCTAATAATTTTTTAGAGGGTTTTTAATATCGATTCCATTATGTCTCAAATTTCATAGTATTTTTACATTAAAACAAGTGTTTTTCTGCATGGTAAGAGGATCTAACGAGTGGGCCGCTTTCAACATACCGGAATCCCATTTCTAGGCCTAATCTCCTGAGTTTATCAAACTGATCAGGTGTAACAAATTCAGAGATTGGTAGGTGTTTTGGTGTTGGTTGTAAGTATTGCCCGAGGGTTAAAATATCTACTCCTACACTCCTTAAATCCGTCATGGTTTCAATTACCTCCTCTTCAGATTCTCCGAGTCCCAACATAACACCAGATTTAGTTCGCATTCCCCCTTTTTTTAAACGAAACAATACCTCTAAACTTCGATCGTACTTTGCTTGAATGCGTACTTGTTTTGTTAATCTACGAACGGTTTCCAAATTATGAGATACAATTTCAGGTGCAACATCAATAATGGCTTGTAAATTCTCCCATTTACCCGCAAAATCGGGGATCAACGTTTCTAACGTTGTTTCAGGAGACTGTTGTCGAATAGCGCGTATGGTTTGTGCCCATATTTCAGATCCACCATCTTTTAAATCATCGCGATCCACTGAAGTAATTACCGCATGTTTGACACCCATTAGCTTGACGCTATTAGCAACTCTGCCTGGTTCAAAGGAGTCTACCTCTTCAGGTTTTCCTGTTTGAACAGCACAAAATCCACAAGAACGAGTACAGATATTTCCAAGAATCATAAAAGTTGCTGTTCCCTCTCCCCAGCATTCACCCATGTTTGGACAACTACCACTTTCACAAATTGTATGAAGTTTGTGTTCATCGACCAACGAGCGGACTTTGCGGTAATTCTCACCAATGGGTAACTTTACCCGCAACCATTTCGGTTTTTTAATTCGGGTTTCAGGAAAGTTCTCCAAAGGGATTAGGTTTTCACTCATAGTCTTTATTATAACAATTGGATGAGTCCAAAGTTTATTTTACACAAAAATAAATCAATAGTTTGAATTAAAAACAAGAAAATGCATTTGGTACTATATAGAGAGACTCTCATTCATCAATTAGTTAAAAAAGCTTCAATTTCATCCAGAGCCCTCACTCCAAATTGATTATTGTTCCAGATTTTAACGACTTTCTTATCATTTGAAATCACAAAACAAGGAAAAGTTCCTTTAGTTAACTCTGAAATACCTTTCGTTTCGTGCTGTTGAATTGCTTTAAATTCTTTTGGTATCACCCTCAATATTGCTGTTTTTTCTGGGAGAGTGTCTGAAGAAGCAACCCAATATGTTATTGAAATAGTTGGGTTTCGTTTTTTTAATTTCATCATGAGTGATAATGACTGATAGCAATAGGGGCAGTTCGGTAGTACGATCACCGTAATGCTCTTTTGTTCGGGGAATTCTAAATTCGACCGAGTTGTTGCTCCTTTGTTTGAAAAATCGCCCAGGTAAATTGGATAAAATGCAAAATACAAAGTAAAGGGGCCGATGAAAATTAAGAATTTTATTGTGAATGAAACCCATTTTATTTTGGTTTTCCATTTTCTTGTAAGAACAATAAACAACAGGCCTAATAGCATACAAATCGTGTAAGGAATTGCCTTGGATATTGTCCACGACAAGCCAAGTGTTAATAAAATTGATTCGATTGTATTCATAAATAAAAAAGGGAGCAAAGCCCCCTAGATTTTCAAGTGACTACAAATTATTGAATTTCACAATCAACCGTAACACCACCAGCACTCAAGTCCCCACCATTGCATTCCGCTTTGGCATCAGATTTAGTCATATCTGTAATCGTGGTAGATGAAGATCCTCCTCCTATGGAAGAAGTACATGTACAAGTCCAGTCTTTTTTGCAAGAAGCCAGTGTTAAAAGTGCAAATGCACCAAATAAAATTACTTTTTTCATGAGTTTTTTTTTAAATATCCTCAAATATAATTGATTTTTTGAAAACTAATTGTAGGGTAAAACAAAATAAATATATTTGGCAAAATTCCACTTATGATCTCTCCATTTAACGATGAATACTTTATGAAACAAGCGCTACAAGAAGCTAAAAAAGCGTTTGACTTAGGGGAAGTTCCAGTAGGCGCTGTTGTTGTTGCGAACAATCAAGTAATTGCTCGTGCTCACAATTTTACTGAGAAGTTAAATGATGTTACTGCTCATGCTGAAATTCAAGCAATAACCGCAGCTTCAGAATACTTGGGCGCAAAATATCTAACGGGCTGTACTTTGTACGTGACCCTTGAGCCCTGTGTCATGTGCGGAGGGGCATTGTATTGGTCCCAAATTGACAAGGTGGTTTTTGGTGCTCGAGATGAAAAAAGGGGAGCGGGAAGGTTGCAAGAATCAATTTATCACCCAAAAACGCTTGTTACTAATGGCTTACTAGCAGACGAATCAATAACACTGTTAAAAAGTTTTTTTGAAAAAAGAAGAAAATAGTTTAATTAATTCTGTGAATAACTATTCTAAGTAACTCGTATCGAAAAATAATTTTCTCATTAATTTTGTTTCTGAAAAATCTAGAGATGGTGACTTTAAATCCTGCCGAATTACCGGTTCAAAAATTACATCAATATTTATTGGGTGCAATCGGCCCAAGACCTATTGCATTTGCATCGACAATTGACGCGGATGGAAAGCCAAATTTAGCACCATTCAGTTTTTTTAATGTGTTTAGCGCAAATCCACCCATTTTAATATTTTCTCCCGCTCGATCTGGTCGAACTAATACAACAAAGGATACTTATAACAATGTGAAAGTGGTACCTGAAGTGGTAATTAATATCGTAAATCATTCAATTGTTCATCAAATGAGTTTGGCTAGTTCACCTTATCCATCTGATGTAGATGAATTTGTTAAATCCGGATTCACGCCTGTTGCTTCTGAGACAATCAAGCCAATGCGTGTTGCTGAATCTCCTGTTCAATTTGAGTGCAGGGTGAATCAAGTGATTGAATTGGGTACTGAAGGTGGCGCAGGAAATTTAATTATTTGTGAAGTTACACGTATTCATATCAGTGAAAATGTGTTGGATGAAAAGGGTATGATTGATCAGCATAAAATTGACTTGGTTTCACGCATGGGTGGAGATTGGTATTGTCGCGCAGATCAAAATTCAATGTTTGAAGTCAAAAAACCAATCACCACCTGCGGGATAGGTTTTGACCAATTGCCTAAAGATATTGTTTCAAGTGCCGTCTTTAGTAAAAATGATTTAGGTCAATTAGCAGGAATTGAAGAGTTTCCAAATGAAACAGATGTTAATGAATATAAATTACTTGAACTAAGCGATTTATTTGTAACTTTAGATAACGATGCGGAAAAATTGGAAAATGAACTGCACCTAAGAGCACTGGGTTTATTAAAACAAAATAAGCTACAAGAAGCTTGGTTAACTCTTTTGGCATTTAATAACGGATAAAAAATAGATATGTTTAAAATTACAGGAACGATTAAAGTGTTGAACCCTACTGTACAGGTTTCAGAAAAATTTGCTAAAAGAGAATTTGTATTGACTGAAAATACGAGTCAATATCCACAAGATGTTTTATTTCAAGCAGTTCAAGACAGGTGTGCCATGTTGGATACAATGCAGGTAGGTGAACAAGTGGAAGTTTCTTTCAATTTGCGTGGGCGTGAGTGGACAAGTCCACAAGGAGAGGTGAAGTTTTTCAATTCATTGGATGCTTGGAGAATCGAAAAAATGGGTCAAGGAATGCCTGCTGGTGGACCATCATCCATGGATTTAAACGCTACGCCAACTGGTTCTCCTGTTGAAACGTTACTTTCATCAAATGATGAAACAGACGACTTGCCATTCTAACAAATGAATAAGTTAATTGTACTTGGACCGTTTCTGGCATTAAAATGTTTTACAGGACTTTCGTAGATTACAATTTCAGAGTCTGATTTTTCAAAACTTGGTGATACAGTAAGGATTAGTGTGTCGAGTCAAACTGTGAATAATCCTGCCATAACGGGGTCTGGAATTACGTTTGATTACTCTACATTGACTGCCCTAGGCAATTTTTAAGTACGTTCACATCAATTGGTTTTAGTCCAGAGCAATTTCCGTTTGGTTTATTAGCTCCACAAAATTATAGACG
>Ga0049081_10000574_pt1 | contig 14123 bp, 6 predicted proteins | sample GreLakmeER78MSRF_FD_66717 | JGI IMG/M metagenome (GOLD analysis project Ga0049081, IMG submission 66717) | Freshwater lentic microbial communities from great Laurentian Lakes, MI, USA - Great Lakes metaG ER78MSRF | ecosystem: Environmental > Aquatic > Freshwater > Lake | place: Great Lakes...
ACTTGGATGTCCAACGCCATCATGTCGTCCAATACCTACGTGATCGACACGCTGCTTGGCACACGCAAGCACGCTTCGGAAGGTGAGATTCGCCGGGTAATCGAGTTCGATATGGACAAGGTACTTACTTGGACTCCTGCCGAGATTGAGGTTATCAAGTCCTTGGCGCACAACTACGGCGTGGCTGGCGATATGCTGGTGCAGCACATGGTGGACAACTACGAACGCTTGGTGTCTCTGGTTCCCGAGGTGGTTCGGCAGATGTATACCGAGTACGACGCTACCAATGACGAGCGGTTTTGGATGGCTGGCGTAGGTACTGCGATTGCGGCCGGTATCCTGATGAGCGACAACAACGCAGGGATTGCCAACTTCCCTATGAAGGAGATCATCGCAGCGTTCGGCAGGCGTATCGAGGTCATGCGTAAGGCTATGCACGGCAACAAGCGGGATGCCGAAGACATCCTCAACGCCTTTATCCGCGACAACTACGGCAGCTTCGTCATCGTCAACTACGGTGATACCGGAGGTGTGCTTTCTGCTATGGGAGACGGGGCGGTGATAGATAAAAATACAACCCGAACGGCCGTACAGGGGCGTGTAGAGAACGGGGTCACGGTTAATTGCTCTGATTTGTATATTGAGGAGCGTGTACTGCGCACCTTCTGCTCCTCCATGAGTTTCGGTTACACGGACTTTAAGAAGCAGTTGGAAGCTCACCCGCAGATGAGGGTGTCGTATATAGCGCGTAAGGACTTGATGGGGAAAACGACGGGCCCCGCCATGCGGGTAACGGCGATCAAGATCACACGGCCCTTGATAGAAGATGACGCTGAAGATTAACTACCCGTGGGAAAAGGTAAAGAAGGGGCAGGGGTTTTTTGTCCCCTGCCTCGATACCGCAGCTACGCGTGAAGAAGGTTTGAAACGCGCCGTGTTCCTTCGTGTATTCGATGCCCAAGCTAAGGAAGGCATCCAAGAAGGGTTTACGGGCGTTTACTTTTTTAGGTTGCCTCGGCGCGTTGTATAGCCTTCATGTAGCGTTCAGACTGTAGCTGGCGCTGCTTGTTCAGTTCTTCGATACGCTTTGCCTTGGCATCCCCATCTAGGCTAGACCCCCGAATAATGTTTTCCTGTTTGCGTATCTGCCCCATGACCTTCTGGTACTGCATAGCCATAGGAGCCACCCGTATTTCTGCGCGGTGGTCTTGCAAGTACTCCTTGGCATCTTCAATTTTCCCTGTGCTGCGGTAGTTGTCGAAGGTACGTTTGGCTTGCAACGCCTCGTCTGCCAGCTTGTACACAACATCCGCATCTTCACCGCCATACTTGCGTTGGAAGGAACTGCCAATCAACGGCATCTCGGATAACTTACGGGTTGGCTCCTCAATGCTGCTGTCCTTGGCAAACAGGCTGTCGGCAGAAGCGGCAACCATAAGCGGTAGCTGACCCAAGTACCCGGACACAATGTGCTCAAGCTGAACTGGGGACAGTCCGGGAACCATACGCCCAAACCACTTAGCCAACTCGGTAGTGTTAGCGTTGTACTGTGCCACGGGGTCTAGTTTTTCTAAACGCGTGGACAGTATTGCGTTGCCAGAGAAAAAGCTCTTGTTGGCGTACACCTCTGCAATAGGTTTAATAATCTGCGGCATGCCCAAGTTGCTTCCCCCGGGGATAGCGCCCACGAACATGTCTTTCAAGGCACGCAGTTGCTGCGGCGTGTTCACCTCACCCTTAATTGCGTCAGCGGCAGCAACGCCAGCGGAGAAGAACCAACCAAACTCGTAGGGGATAGGTATCTTAATAGGCTCATCCACACCCGGCAAAGGTATGAAGAAGTTGCTATACCTATCTCTAGGCTTGGCGTTCTTGTAGTACTCGTCATCATCCATAGCCATTGCGTAAGCAATGCCGAACCCAGTCAGCATCATGGCGTTGTTGATGAATTTCTTCCTGATCTTCAACTGCTCATCGAACGGCATATTGCCCCGCGCTGCCTTGAACAACACGCTCAGACCCTGAATCTGTGCGTTGAAGAACGGTATCATCCGGCTGGCGTACTGTATGGTAGGTGACAGACCGCGCTTGTAGAAGTTCATTGACTCCCGAACAGCGTGGTCTGCTTCGGCTTGAGACAAACCATTTTTGATAGCGTTATCGTAGATCAGCGCACGGGTAGCAGCGTCAGCTTTAATGGCTAAGTTATCCGCACCTTTGAACAGTTTTCCTAGCAAGCTAAGGTCTTTGCCGCCAGAAAACTGTAGCAGCATTTTCGATGTGTCAGAAGGACTGCCGTCAAATATACCGCTTTGCACCAAACCTTTTTGAATTAGTTTTGCGCCTGTTTCGCTTTGTCCCATAGTCATCTTCAAGAACTCTTTATTAGCTCTGAAAATGGCTGTAATCGGGCCGTAGTCCAAACCTGCCGTAGCCGTAGCTGCAAACGGATCGCGGATTAACTGGCGGGCCAAGTAAATAGGTGTGCGGGTAATGCCAGAACGCAATAGGTCACCTGCAATACCGCCCCATTTCAAGAACGCAGGCAGCGTAAGGTGTACGCCTTCCATACTCTTGATGATGAGTTCAGCAGGAATACCCCCAAACATGGTGTCGTTTGTCTGTACGCGTAACCAACGGTCGCCCGTATCTTTAGGGTCTTTCGGGTCAGGCTCTTGAGTCCAACGAATAATGCTGGAATCATCTGAACCCTTTCCTTTATGTATCGGCATAAGGTTGGAGCCGTTAGCGCCTTGGCCTTCCCCAGCAGCTTGCATAGCGTAGGCTATGTTTTTCTGCGCCATGTTGGTCATGCCTTTTGTAACCAGCAGCATAGTGTTACGTAAGACAGACTCGTTTAACGGCATGATCTTAGCGTCACCGCCTTTTAACTCGGCAAGGTACGGTTGGTGCTTGATGTCGCCAATAGTTATGGTCTTCTCACCGCCAAATACAAGCTCAGCAGTACCGTTAGGCAAGATGCGGTAGAAAGGAACATAGTCCTCGTCCTTCAAAAACTCTTTTGCCTCAGCCTGAGTAAGAACGGCTACTTGTGGTGTAGCAAGCCACTCAATCATCCCCTTGTTGTAAGCGTTATACAGCCTGCGGGTCTCCTCCAGCGCTGCCTTTAACTCGGGGTCTGCGTTAACGGCATCCATCGCGGCTTTAATTTGCTCTTCGGTAATACCCATAGCGCCCGTATCTAGCTTAGACAAACCTTTGTTCGTGGCACGTTGGGCAATCATGTACGTATGCGCCATACCCTGCTTGGCTTCGGCGTTACCGTAGCGGTCAGGGATATTTTGTATAGACGCAAACATATCCGTGGCAGGGTCTTTCATAGAGCTACCTACTGAGTAGTAGCCCTTTTCATCCTTAAACATTATGGGAGGGCCCGAACCAATCGCCATGTTTACGATAGGCATACTCTGATCCGCAGCGGTAATGCTAAAAATGGCCTGACGGAACAACTTAGTGCTACCCATAGTACGCGGGTCTTTTACAGAGTTTTCGAGCGCGGTGGTAAGTCCTGCCCGCATGTTGGCCGTTTCCATCTCAGCCTCAAGCGCAATGTTGGAACTAGCGCGTGCTTTCTGCAAAAATGTTTTTGGTTGGGCTACTGCAACCTGCGCCAGTTTGGAAAGGGCATCGTCAGACTTGTAGTCTGCGGCGCGGAATACGGCTTGCTCAACAGCAACTTCACCGCCCCGACCGCCTTCACCTGTTTGAACATAGTGCCGTGCGTTTGCAACTACTTGGCGCACTTCTTCATCGGACACATACTTAGCGCGAGAGACACGAGCAAGCATCCGTTTAAATACGTTGTAGATACGACGCAAAACCGATTCTTGTTCGGCAGTTGGGCCAGTCTCAGCAATATCAGCCAGCACTTCTTCAACAGCAGTTTCTTTGGATAGCTGATCGTTGGCTCGCATTTTTGCATCAGCCGCCGTACGCACAGACTTGTTGCCGTTATAGATACCGTTCATCTCTTTGGTGTACTCACCGCCAAGCATTTCACGCAAACCAAAGTGGCCTGCGATCTCGTGAGCAACAGTAAGCGCCACGTCTTCGCCTGTGTGCAGGTTCTCAGCTACCAAGTAAACCTTCTTGGTCTCGGTATCGTACAGGCCGGGTATTTTCCCAGTCATGTTGTCGCGTTTGGCTTGCTCTTGGATATTGAGCGGCAAGCCTTTTTCTGTAGCCACAACCACGATTTCAGGAATAGTTGTCCAGTTCGCTGTGATGCGGTCAGCCAGACGCGCCACTTCCTGCTCCTTCATGCCCGCGCCTTCGCTGGTCTTGGTACGGTACAGGGTAGGCGTTTCGTCTATAACTCTTTGCGTCCGACTCTTTCTTGCAACAGGCTTTTCTTCAACGTCTGCAGGCCCCTTTTTGGTGTACGCTTTGGCGAGCTTATCTTCGTTGTTTTTAGCAATCGCTGCTAGAACTTTTAGACCGTCTAATTTATCTTGCCGTTCTGCACGCAACAAACTGTTTTTCTCGGACGGACTTGCTGCCTTGGCAGCGTAAGCCATCTTCTCTTGGAGTTCGTTTATGACACGATCTATGTTGCGGCGCATGTTTTGCGCGGCTTCAAACAACGAGTAGTGTTGTTGCAGCGCTACCATCTTAATGTCGGCGCTAGTCAGCGGTAAGTTGGTAGCAATTTTCTCTTCAGCCGTTTTGTTGGCTTCTTTAACTGCGCGTTTAGGCGTTGGAGCTTTGGTAGCGCCGCCTTGAGTTGGCTTAGTTCCGGGGCTGACACGACGTATCTCAGTGCCAGCTTCGCCGCCTTCACCTGTGCGGATATTGCCCGCAGCCTGCGCCTTACGGACAACGGGGCCTATTTTGCGGGCAGGCAACCGCTGGGTAGCCAACATGTTGTACTGCTTCTGGGCTTCAGACTTATCAAACTTTGAGGCTTGTGGGTCGTTGATTACCTCTAGCAAAGCCTCCATCTCAGGCGTAACTTCACCCTTGGTCTCCAACTCCTGCTGCGTCTTTAAGTACCTTTCTGCACGGGCTTCTTTAGCCGCAACCGCTTTATCAGAGGTAGTCTCAATCGGGGTCTTCTGTGCACGGGCCTTGAACCCTTTGAGTAGCGCGGTCAGTTCTCTTTCACGGCGCTTAGATTTGGATAACTCTTGTTTACGCGATGCCGTGGGCTTTTCCGCTACAGACTGCTTTTGCTTTTCAATTTTTTCTTTTAACGCCGCCATCTCTTCTTCGGCTTGAAGACGCAGTTCTCCAGTACCTTCCCCAGTAGACTCCAAAAACTTACGGGCAAGGCTTAACTTTTTAATTTCCCGATTGGCTTTATCGCGTGTAGTCTTTGGCAGGGTTTCGTCGGCAGCTTTGAGGCTAAGTTCTTCTAGTCGCGGGGTGCTTTCGGCTAAAGTTGCAACGGCTTGGCGGTACGCTTCAAAAGAAACAGACTCGCCGGGAACAGCGGCAAGGCGTTCTACACGTTCGTTTTCAGCTTTGCGTTGGGCAGCATCTGCGGCTTCGCGCTCAGTAAGCGTACTGGTGACCACGGGCGCTGGTTTGCGCTCGGGTGCTGGTGGCCCTGCTTTTTCATCGGTAGCAGGGTTGGACAAAAGTTTGCTAGGCTCTGTTGGGATAGGTAGTTCTTCACCGAACACGTTGTCTTGCTCGGGTTGTTTGGCCGCATCAAGCCGGTTCATTTCAGCAAGAACATCGTTTTGACGTGCAGTCTGAACCCCAGTACGGAGGTCGTTTAACCAACCCGCAGTAAGCTGCATGCGGTCTTGGTCAGCAGTGAACTCGTCAAAGCTACCTAGTACCCGGCCCACCAACTGCTCGGACTCTGGAGAAAGCCGGTTTGGTAAGTTGGCAATTTGCTTACGCAGTATTACAGGGGTTGTTTTTACCTTAGCCGCGTTAACTAACTCCCGTGAAGGGGCTTGTGAACCCGTAGCGGTAAGTTTCTGCCCAAGCATTTCAGGGATGGTTTTAGACAACTCCCCTTGAGGAACACCTTTACCCCGGGCTTCTGCGGAGCGTGCCTTTGAGCGCTCATCCAAGACACGAATTTTCTCGATGGCGTTTTGCATACCCAAACGATCGCGCACCTGCTTGGCTGCTTGGAACTGGGCAATTAACTCAATACGAGACTTATCAGGCTGTTTGCCTTGACCGACATTAAGTACCGATTCAGCTTGTTCTGTTTCCGGGAACATCAAGCTCTGCTCTGTAATACCTGTGTAGGGTGCAAGTGGTGTAGGGCCAGCAGGTTGACTAGCGCTCGGTTCAGCTTCTGTCGTTGCGGCCGTATCTTCGGGAGTAGCTACAACGGCAGTTTCGGGGGCTTGCAACTGCTTCTGTAACTCGAGCAAAGTCGCAGCATACTTACCGGCTTTGGTAAGGTCGCCCTGCTCCTTAGCCTTGTTCATGGCTGTGGTGGTGCGTTTAAGCTGGGCGGTAATTTGCGCTTGTGTTGGGGGAGCGGGCGGCGCAGGTGGAAGTGCTGCAACTGCAACTTGTAATGGGGCAAGCTGGCTTACCAAATCGGCATGCTGTGTACCTAGAGCAACTAACTGTTCAGGGGTAGCATCCTGCGCTTGGGTTTGAAGCGCTTCGATCTGGGCGTTAATGTCTGCTAATTGCTGGCGTGGGTCAACTGCGGGAGTAGTGACTTCTGCTTCTGCAACTACGGGGGTAGTAGCTTCGGTTTCTGCAACAACGGGGGTTACGTCCGTAGGTAAAAACTGCGTTACACGGCGGTACTCAGAGTTAGCATCCGACAACACAGCGGCATGTTCATTTAACTGCCGCGTAGTTTCTTTGTTTTCTTGTTTCTGCTCTTCAGTTAGCTTGTTTTTTTTGCTGCCCTTGTGTAGTTGAGCACGCAGTTCGGTCTCTCGCTGCTTCGCGGCTTGGTATGCCTGTTGTTTCTCAAGCGCATACTCGGGGGTTTGGCGTTCGGCTTCTAGTTTTGCGGCGGCTTCGGCTTTGGCTTGGGACTCTTCGAGGCTGCGTTGCTTCTGCGCATCGCGTTGGTTTTGGTCGAACCGGCCTTGTTCTTGCCCACGTTCAACATAGCGGCCTGCAGGGGCCAAGATACCGCCAAGGACAGCGCCGCCAAGGAAGTTGTCAAAATACTCTGCACGGGCAGCAGGGTCAGTGAGGTTCAAACCAGCCTGCATACGCTCAAATACTTGCTGACCTGCTTCGGTCAGACCTTCTCTACCCATTGTTTTACCGGTAGCAAAGAAGTAGTCGGTCGCAGTTTTCTTAATACCTTCCTTAGCCAAGTCCTGCGCTGCTTTAGCGGACAGGTCAACGCCCACGCGCTCGAACATTTTGCCAATTCCGGGGATCATCTTCAAACTGAAGACATCTAGCGCAGCCATAGGGATGGACGCTAGCGCGGCATTGGTGAGGTCGGTTTCGCCAAGGCTCTTTTTTGCCATGCCTTCGCCCGGTGCCATCTGACGAGACAAGTTTGAGCCAGTGAACTGCCCTGCAGAAGTCAAACCTGCGGCACCTAAACCTAATGCCGTTGCGCCTGCGGAACCCAAACCTAACGCCGTTGCTACGGGAGCAGAGCCAATTGCAGCACCTGCAACTAACGGGGCCACCACGTATGGTAAAGAACCCCCCGCCAATTCAGCGATATTAGCCAGTGGGTCTTCTGTAAAACTTTTTGTAGTTGGCGCGTACGTTTTCTTTTTGTAAGCTTCTTGCCCAGCAATGAACTTCTCTGCTTCTGGAAGTCCCATGATGCCAGTGCGCCCAGCTAGGGCTGCGCCAGAACTTGCTAAATCAGAAATTGCCCCCTTGATAGAAGGCATAAACCCGGACTTGGGTTGTTCTTCGGGGGCTTTTGGTGCACCAAAACTTGCAGGGTACATCTGCTGCGCACGTTCCCACGCTTCTGCGGGAGTTTCCCCCTCGCGTACTGTTACGGAGTTTCCATCAGGAAGGGGGAGGTATTGTGGCATAGCAGTGTATTTTTACGGTGTAAATAAAACCCCGGCGCATCCGTCTCGCCGGGGGCTGTGCGTATTATGCCTTAATCAAAGGCAGTTCCGCTAGGTTTTGTTGTTGGTTTAGGCGGTGTAAAAGCTCTCATCGCCGCTGCAAAATCCTGCGGTGTCATACCCATTCCCGGCCCTGCGGCTTTAAGGTGGTCTGCATACGCTTGTTGTATGCTGAACTTCCCTGCCGCAATTTCGGTTATCTTGCGCATACCGGCTTCTATATCGCCCTTACCCAGTGCCGCAGCCAACTGCATTTGACCGCTAGGCATACCAGCAGCTTGTATCTGGGCGGCACGGTTTAAAGCGCCTTGTTGTGCAGCAGCTTCTGCGGTAAAAACCTTACTGGAATCCTCACGTTTTTCACTTCGATTTTTATCACGCGCATCCATACCGGCTTGAATGGTTATATTAGCGGCGTTGGTTATCTTGTTTTCTGCGGCAGTAATGTCTTTTCGGCTCATGTTTTCAGAGTTAAACCGAAGTTCGTCAAAAGAATCCTTAGCGTCTTCGATTTTCTGGCGCTCGGCCGCAGTGAGTTTCAAGCCTTCGGCGTACATGCCCATGCCTTTGGTAGCACCTTCGGCAATACCTGCTAGGCCCCGGCCTGTGGACTGCATCATCGCCAAACCAGCGTTTATGACCGCCATCTTGGTGTTCAGGTTTTCAGACTTTTCAGCACGGTCTTCACGCCCTTTGATGCGGGACTCCTTACCACCGAGCAGCGCAGCCAGACCTTCTTTGCTTGTTTGGGCATTTGCAAGTTCTTTCCCGGCCATAGCCTCTGCCGACGCTTGAAGTTGCTTGCGGGAAGCTGCTTCGGGGTCTGTAGGTTCGCCTTGTGCAGCCTGTATTTTTTTGAGTAGCGAAGTTAAATCGCCGCCTTGGGGGGCACGGGTACCTGAACCGCCAGCACCCGAACCGTCTAGTTTTAGTTTTGGTCCGGCAGGCGCTTGGGCATCCACCTTACCTGCAAGACTCGCAACCCCGGGCTGGCGGGTTGCTAAGTTACGTTCCGTATAAGGACGCTCATCAGTAGCCAAAGCAGCAATCGGCGCTAGGGCGGGGCGCAACATTCTTTGGTCTGCGGCATTGGCTACAGGGACGGCAGGCATTGCTGTTTTGGCTTGCTCCCGATCACGAAACTCTCCCATGCGCTGAAACATGGACTTAACAGGGTCGCCGGTTCTGGCGTTGCGTTCTATTCCCAAAGAGTCCACAAAAGTCTCAGCGTCGTTAACTCCGCCGCCAGCAAAAGCCACGATGCCGCCGCCTGCCATGCCCTGCATATTCGGGGCGGGAAGCTGCGCGATGCCTGAATCTTCGGGTAAACCCTGAGCCTGTGGCGCTGCTTGTGGAGCCTGCATACTCTGCATTGGCGCTTGTGGAGCCTGTGGTTGTGCAATAGATTCCACGACCTGCTCGTTTACTTTAGGGGGAATACCCATCTGTTGGGGTTTACCCGCAGACATAATTTTCTTTTGCGCGTCGCTAGCTGCTTTAGCAGCAAGTAAGGCCATCGTGTCGTTCTGGTGCTGTGCCGCGTATTGTTGCAGCATCTGGGGGCTTAACTGGGTAAGCCGAGCGACCATCTGGTCTATGTTGGGTGTAGCGACTGACATGTGTTTCCTTACTTCATTCCGTGAATGAGGAGCGCTGCGAGTCCAGCGGGTTTCTTAGACTTGATGGAGCCGCCCTTGGCTTTCATAGTAGCGCCAAACAGGGACGTGCCCAGACCCGCCACTTGGTTAAATGTCGAAGGCTGCGCTTTGTAAAGCTCGGAACCCAGATTTGACAGGGGCGCACCGCGCACAACGTCTGACATAAAGCCAATCTGCTTGTAGGGGTAGTTCTGCTCGGCCATGTAGTTTTGATTTCCTACATTGAGCATATTCTGAACCTGCTGTTGCTGCTGAGTGCCCAAAGCGTTCTGCAAGTTCATGTTGCCTGTGGTCTGGCCGTACAGGTTTTGACCTTGAGAGCCAAGCGCTGAGAAGCCTTGTAAGCCTGTCTGCGTACCTTGAAGTCCGTAGTTAGCGCCAAACTGTTTGGATTGCTCCGCCTGTTGTTGCGCGTTCATATTCGCCTGCTGGTTTGATTGCTGTGCTGCTAACCGGGCCTGCTGCTCTGCGTTGAACTGTTGTTGCGCCTGCTGATAGGCTGCTTGGCTACCCTGCGCCTGAATGTCGTTCATCTGAGTACCAAGATTGCGCTCACGCTCAGCACGCATGATTGCGTCACGCGCTCCGCCAAAAGCTCCCGATTGAGCGGCTTGGGCTTGCTGTTGGGTTCCTTGGATGCCTGCCTGTCGTTGCGCTTCGCGTTTCTGAATATCCACCACACTCTGCATGTAGGGGCTCATATACTGGTCGGCTGTACCTTGCCCAGTAAAACTTTGTGTGCCAACTTGTTGTGCGTTGAACTGGTTTGGCTGGTAATTTAATTGACCTGCTCGTTGCGCCAAGTCTTCCAAGCCGCCTGCGGATGTTAGCGAATAAGGGTCTTGGGTTAAACCCTTTGCTGTACCAAAAGCGGTTTTTTGTAAATCTTGAAAAGCCGCAACCTGATCTCCGCTTAAACCGTATTTTTTAGCCCAGTCAGCATAGCTTTGGTATGGGGCAGCTACCGCTGTCTTTGCAGCTTCTAAATTGCTTATTGCAAACGGGGCAATTTCAGGCGCAAAGCCTATTTGATTTGTGACTGTTGAATCTGCCATGACTGTTCCTTATGCTGGAAGGTGGCGAGCAGACTTGCTGTTCACCGCCGTTTTGTTTTTGCCGACTGTCTTTGCGCGTCCTGCTTGGATGCGAGCCATCATCTTGTACAACTCCCGTGCCCCTGCGTCTGTGGAGCCGTTGCCAAGTTCTGAGACGATACGCGCTGGGATTACAAACTCACCATCTGCAAGTCGTGCTGGCTGATTGCCTGCAATTTTAGCGGGGATGCTGTCAGATACACCGTCTCCGGGGCCTTTAAGTAGCTGACCGCCATCAGAGTAACCGCCAAGAGAACCTAGACCGCCGCCAGCCAAGGAAGCTATACCGCCGTGGGCATAACCGCCACCACGACCCCAACCACCTCGATCACCTCCGGGGTCTCCTCGTCCTTCAGGTCCGTTCGGTCCATCGCTTTTGCCAGATGTGTCGCTTTTAGCGTCTGCCCTTGCTTGCATCATCTGAGCCGGGTCAGTTACGTTTGAATTTGTAGCTACTGCTGCGTTAGTAGTAGTGGCGTTTGTTTCAGCGGCTGCTTGTGCTTGTGCCTGCGCTTGCGCTTGTGCTACATCTCTAGCTTCCGCTGCTCGTTGTTGTGGGTCTGTATTCAACGCTTTTCCAATAGGAGCGCCAATATCGCCAAAAGGGTCTAAAGGCGCTAACGTATCCAACGCTTTAGAAATGCCAACAGGTACAGGGGTTCTATCTTCTGAGGGCGCGGGGGGTTGCGTGGTACCTAAAGCATTTAAGACTCTTCCAAGCGTAGCACTTGATAAAATATCTGCGATAAGACCCTTGTTTGTGTTTACACCGCCGGGATTATTACCAGTAGGATCAACATCACGACCACCACCACCACCACCACCACGTCTATCCAGTGCAGCTAAGCCCTCTTTAGCAGCCAAAGAAGCCGCTGCTGCATTAGCATCCTCGGCATCGGGAACCCACACGTATGTGTTTGTAGCTGCATCTAATACGTAGTGTCCGCCTTTGCGGGTTGCAAAGTCTGCTGGTTTGATTGCTGACGTTGACTCGTGTGTAAACAACATTGGGTTCTTAGCTCCGGGTACACCCATAAGATAGTCATACGATTTTTCCGAATCTGAACGGTTGTCAACAGGCCCGCCTTCCGCCATACCTATTGTAGGTCGCCCTACTCCGCCATAAGTAACACCCTCACCACTGGTATCGTAAAGCGCACCTGTTACCGGGTCTCTTGCATACTTCATGTTGTATTTTTTTCTTGCTGGTGCGCCTGTGCCTTCACCGTCGTCACCAAACCCGCCCGCTAATGCAGGTAGGAACGCCGCACCTAACAGATACTTGTTGTCTTGTAGGAAGTCTTTAGGTGCGCTGGCTGCTGCAGAAAACCCAGACTTTAGACTGTCCATTGGGCTCACACCTTGTCGTGCTGCCGTAACTTCTGCGGGTGAAAGGGGTCCACCGCCGGGGATTGCTCCTTCTGCGGCTTGAACAGCCGCGTTTGCGCCAGTGTTCATCAACGAGCCGGACAAACCAGCGCCGCCGTAAGCGCCCATACCAGCCATGATGCCCTTCTCAAAACTACCGGAAGCCAGACCTGCAATGCCGCCGACAGTAAGCGCTGTACCCGCTGCTCCACCAAGCCCGAACAAGCTACCAACTGCTGTGCCAACACCGGGGGCAAACGCGTTAAGTGCAAACCCCGCAACGGCGGGTAGGATGTCTTGCAAGAACCCTGCTTCAGGGAGTCCTGTTTCTGGGTTGATAGTCAGCGAGCCGCCGTGCGCCATAGCAAGCGCCTGAAGGCCATGCACTTCTCTAGGAGACATATGTACCAGCGTACGGTCTGGACCACGGCCTTGCGCCGCCATTTGGGTTGCTAAATTCTGTAGGCTCATGTTTTTACTTTCAGCACGTTACTGGCGGTTGTATCGTAGTAGACATCGCCTACACGAAGGTTAGCTAAATCTGCCTGAGTTGGCAAGCTGGGAGTGGCTGTTCCGGGGACAGGGGGTGCGCTCAATGCCGCAATTATATTGGCTCCAATGCGTTGTGTGGAGATGTTAATTGGGCCACTGTTGTCTAGCTGGTTGAAATACAACCGCAGCAGGGTGGTAAATTGATCTTGGTATGCACGGTCGTACTGATCCGGCGCAGCAGGAAGACGTGGGGCGACTACGTTCTTTTGTGCCATTTATCGTCTGCCGTCAGGTCTGATGTCCACCCGCGGGCTACCTAGCTGCCACTGAGTACCAAGCGTGTTGCAACTTACTTTCATGGACATCTGGCGACCGCGCACCCGAATGTTTACCTGCCCAGTGAAAGTGTCTAGTTCGATGGGGTATGTTTGCGTAGCTGTTACGGCTTGTGAGGCTGTAGCGCTTGTTCCGCCCACCGATAGGGGGTTGTTGTACCCTGAACCAGAGTTCTGCAGAGGTAGAAGCTGCATTATTAGGCTAGGTATAGTCCCATCTGTAGAGCCACGGAAGGTCAGGTCAGGCAGCATACGCCATGCAAACGCCATGTTGTGCCCGTCACCGATGTCGAACTGAGAGCTTGTAATGCTTGACTCAATAGCTATGGGCGTGTCGCCAGTATTGTCGTCTACACCCGACTCGTGGTTGACGATGTTGTATGAATAGGTAGCCGCCATAGGGAAAGTACGTAGACCCGAATCCAGCCATGCTGTGCGAGCCATATTGCCGTACATCCAGATGTCTTCCAAATAGTTGTAGATCACGTAGCGGTCTACGGTAGTGGAGTTTGAGGAGCAGTAGAAGAACCAAATCTCGTTAAAGCCCTCGTTGGTGTTAGCAAAAATCTGGTCGGCTTGCTGCAGATTGATGTCACTGTAGATGTACTGGCGCAAGTCACATCGCATGGTCTGAACCCGACCGTCGTATTTATAAAACTTGTCTATACCCATCCAGAAAACAGCACCAGAGCCAATAGCAGCGGCGTTAGGCCCCGCAATTGAAACGTTATCAGCAAGAAGTTGTGTGCCCCAGACGTAGGGCGGTCCAAGGTACTGCAAGGAATATATTGCCGAATCCGACCAAACCACGATCTCTTGGCGGCTTTGTATTGCGGTGACGATCTTAGAGCCGTGCGACAGGCGAATACTACCGGCTTGGTTTGTAATTGCAGGAGCCCACTCTAGGTACGATTCTTGGTCAGACCAGCGGATAAGCATGGGGTCAAACTCGGTGCTTCCAAAGTCATTGGTTCCAAAACAAATGGTGAAACGGCTTGCATCAGAAATAATAAAGTTTGCCTGTGTCAGCGGAACGCTCGATGCTCCGTTTAATGCAGTAAGCGCAATGCCCCGCGAAGAGATTTTGTGTGTCCCAGACTGAGACCCCGACGTGTTAATTGTTGTTGATAGTGTGTAGGTAAGACCTGTTGGCGCACCTGCCGTGGTTGT
>Ga0049081_10000576_pt1 | contig 14117 bp, 14 predicted proteins | sample GreLakmeER78MSRF_FD_66717 | JGI IMG/M metagenome (GOLD analysis project Ga0049081, IMG submission 66717) | Freshwater lentic microbial communities from great Laurentian Lakes, MI, USA - Great Lakes metaG ER78MSRF | ecosystem: Environmental > Aquatic > Freshwater > Lake | place: Great Lakes...
CTCGTTTATTGTCTTTTTCATCAGCTTCGTAATTATCGTCTGCATTTCTATAACTACTATGTAACGCATCCATACGGTCACTTCTTGCTTTATTTACATATTTTCCAAGAGTACTTTTTGATACTTCGTCTAATTCAACTTCTTCAGCCATTTTCTTAGGCATTTTGCGTTGTAAGTCTTTTCGTTGGTCTTCGTCGCTACCGCCGGTTAAAGCCTTGCCCGCTTTTGCAGCAAGATTCTTAACAGCATTCATTATACCTTCTTCAACAGATTCAACATCTTCACCATACATTGTTTTAGCTTTTTTAACAGCGTCAGAATGTGTTTTCAACACACCTGGATTTTTCTTGATATTTTGTTTGAGAGTTTTACCGCTATTAATATCGTTGTATTTTTGAACTTCTTTTGCGTGGGTTTTCAATACATCAGGATTCTTTTTAATCATATTACTTAACATTCTATCATACTTGTCTTCTTTAACTTCTTCAATTTCTTCAGACATTTTCTTAGGCGTCTTGCCTTGCTTTTTCATATTGATAGCAATTGCTGCCTGTTGTGCAAGATTTGCTGCTTCTCTTAGTTCTTTAAACTTCTTCATGTTCTTCCTGATCTTTACCTATTGCAGCTGCAAATTCTATCTTTTTAGCTTCTAATGCATCTGATAATTTAAGTGCAACAACTTCATGAAACTTTGCAAGTGCGTCAGATTGTTGTCCGTTGATAATATCGTCAACCATGTGGTGAATAACTGTAGATTCCATAAAATTCCTTATTGAGTATTATTATTTATATCTTGATCAGGTGGCATTTGGCCTGGAGGCATTCCCGGCATACCAATTTGCGGTGGTGGTGGTTCCGACGCAATCTGCTCTTTCATTTGGTCTATGTCCTTTTTAGACATTCTCAAAATTTCTGTCATTGCATATTGTTGACTAAAATATGCACCAATGAATGGTTGCACCTGCGTCAACAAATCTATTCTGTTTCTCATGTTCTCAGCATTTTTCATTTCTGCAAAATACTGATCTTGGGCATACCGATATTGAATCTTTTCTTTGACCTGTTCCCAATCTTTATCAGTTAAAACACCCTTTAGTATTAACTGAGTTTTCAATAAATCATTAAACAGCTCATTAAATTTCTTACGTAATCTGTCGACAAACTTAGCAAACTTTAGCTCATCTCTTGTTATCTCTGTAGCACGCCCAAACGATATTCCAGTCTGTGGTTGCATTCTAGACATAGGAACATTTAACGCTTGGAATAATTTACTTTGAAAATAATTAATATCTTCAATCTGCCCTAAATTATCTCCGCCCGGTAATGTAGTAATTTCTGTACCCTTGCCACCTTCTCTTCGTGGCAACCAGAAATCTTCTAGAGTAGACATCATTTTTCTGTCGTCTCTAATCTCGCCTGTACTAGAATCATAAACAATCTTATTACGATACCTTGCCATAATATCTTTTAAATATTGTTCGGCTTTAATCTTTGGCAAATTACCTACATCAATATAAAATATTCTTCTTTCAGGAGCTCTAGCAATTCTATAAATTACCAAAGCATCTTCCATCATCTTTAATTGGTTAACAGGTTTAATTGCTTTATGTAACTGACCTACAACTACATTCTTATCATAATCTAAAAGTCCCGAAGGAACAAAGCAAATAGAATCTGTAGTAATTCTTATACCTTGATTAGCGGTAGCAGAATATGTAGGATTATACGTTAACCCTTTTTCATTGTAAATAAAGAACTCGTCTATAGATTTAATTAGATCAACACCGGTGTCTCTATCTTTTTCTTTTTTAACTTCTCGTATCTTCTTAATCTTTCTTGGATCAAGTTGCATTAATTCTAAAATTCCTCTTTTTGGATTTTTAGCATCTATAATTTTTTGATAATATAATCTACCATCGACATACCAACGTCTAAAAATATCATAAGCTCTATTATCGAACTCTAACAATTTTAATATATTATCAAATTCTTGTTCAATAGTATCTTTAATATCGTCGGGTATATCCAATTTATCTAGATTTACTTTAACTATATCTTCATCATCAACTGCAGCAATAGCCTCGGTTAAAATTTCATCAATAGCTGCACTTGCATCTGAATACATTGAACATTCTCTATATCGAGTAATGAGCTCATATTCAGATTTAGTTGTTGCATCTAAATCTACATACGTACCAAAATAACCTCCAGCTTGTACAGTGGATGAGCCATCATCTATAATCGGAGTGGCCCAGCCTTGTTTCTGTATATCTAAGGGTTCTTCTTTTCCAAAAGTAAAGCCAAATAGTTTTACTGCCATAATCTTATATCTCTTTTAAATTAAACAGGTGCGTTAAGTAATTGTCCAGCAGGATTGCTGCTAAATGTAAATGATTGATATTGAAAAGAAACACCAAATGTCGATAGCTGGTCATTACTGCCAAAATCTAAAGCAACCGGTCCTATTTCTACAGGAAACGTTCCTCGTAAATCATATTGCTTTAATATCGTGCCATTTCGATCCAATTGAAAAATCTGCATATTTTTTTGATAATCAGCAGGGTTGACTCTTCCCCGTTTAGATTGAAGATCTTCCATTCCGCTCATCCATTGCTCAAGCGCAGTACGAATAGCAAATCCAGAATCGTTTATTACCGTACAATTAAACGGTGCGAATTCTCTATCGCCTGCCATTTTAACCAATCTGCCTCGATAATATACTGGGGCAAGCCCAATAGTTTGCCCCGGTAATTCTGCAACACTAATTAAAAATGCTGCTTTTTGTGTTGCGACAGAACCTGATTGAACATATTGGGGGAACGTCAAATTTACTTGAAATTGATTTGGCCTAGCCCCGCCGTTAGTTAGCTCAGATTTAAATCTTTCTACATTAAATGGTATTGCCATTTATTTTCTCCTATTATGCTCCGACTTCTTCGAATGAAATGCCGCTTCTTGTTGCTATGAAATTCAACTGAATGAAATTAATAGACCTTGCAGGCTTTATGAATATATCAGCTACAAACTCGTTGCGGTCGACTACTGCACCCGTGTTGTTTGTATCATCGCAAACAACTTTAAAGTCTGTAATACCACGACGGCCTTGAACATCTCTTAAGAATGGTTCTACAATATTTTTAAATTGTCCTCTAGTAAATGCATCGTTGAATTCAAATAATTGGAATTTCGATGCAGTTGCTATTGATTTTTCTAGAACAATAAACAATCTACGAACATTAATACGATCAAATGCACTTGGTCTTGCTAATAGAGTTTTATCCCCAAACAACAATGTGCCTTGTCCTGGGAATGTTACTACAGGATTTACACCACTCTTATATAGAGTATCTCTATCTGTTTTTGTTGGTGAATATGCAAGTTTTACTAAGTTCTTAATGACACCTCTGTTATATCCTGCAGGTGAGAACCAAGGATCAGAGATGTAATCTGTTCTTGCAGCAAGTCCGCCAATGTCGCCGTTTAATGCAACATATCTGTACTTGTCATTGTATCTATCATACTGATATTTCCAACCAGAATCTAAAACAGCATATGAAGAAGATGTCAATTGATTTCTATAAGTAACTAATTTATCTGCTTGACCCGTTGTATTAACCACATCTGCATATGGAGGGGATGCAAATACAACAGCATCTCTTCTTGCTTCAGCAATACCAATAACCGTATTTACTGCAGCAACGGATGTTGTTGGTCCCATTAACATTAAACTTACATCATACAATTCATCATTTGAGAATAAATTGTAACCGGTAAGAATGTTACCTAATGTAGCATCGTCGCCAGATACACCGCCAGATAATGTAGTAGTTACGTTAGCTGTTAGGTTTGCGAAGGTTTTACTTACGGCAGTTGTTCCCCAGTTTGTACCAACTGCAGGATGATCAATTACCCAAATATATTCAGATTGATTTTGAATTATATCTTTATAGTAGTTTGAAGAACCGTCTCCGTTCTTAGCATCAACTGCTTTAGAAACATATGAGAATTTTTCTAATACAGAACCTGCAACACCAGACCATTGACCTAGTGCATCTATAACAATAATATGTAATTCATCGTTAGATCCGCCTCTAGTCGAGACATAATCAGATGTGCTAGGAGCTGCGTCAAATTGAGATCTATAAATCCAATTGCTAAATGTATTACCATCTGCCATTGAAACTTTAATAGAATTTCCTAAAGCTCCAGGATATTTTGCAGCAAATTCACCAACTGTAAATCCGCCTGCAGAATAATTATGATCATAATCTTCAGCATTTTTAATAATTGGAGGGGATAATGATACTACAGCAGTTGCCTCAATATTAGCAGTTCCGTTTGTTACTAATACATTTGGTGCTGTTACATATCCTAAACCGGTATTTAACACATTTACCGAAGCAACACCATATTCAACAACAGCAATTATTGTTGCATTTGTTGTGATGAATGGAACATCGCTAGCATTAGGAGTTATTATTACATTTGGATTTGACGTATATCCAGTACCTGCATAAATTGTAATAATATCATCAATGCCGGTTTGAATTCTAGCTTGCCCAGCAGCATTTGCTCCACCTAAAAGATTATTTCTATTAATTGTTACGTTTGGAATAAAATAATATCCGCCAGCACCAGCATTTAATACTGTAATTTTGTTAATATAACCGTAACCTACATTACCAGTAATAGAAGCCTCTGAACCTGTATTACCATCGTTACGATTAACTGTAACATTTGGCATTGCTAAATAACCATTGCCTTGCGTTGATATTGTGTATCCAGTAATAACATTTGCAACAACAGTTAATGTTGCTGTAGCCTGCACACCACCTGGAACAGTGTTGCCGCTGAATACAATATTTGCCTGAGGACCATAATTTGTACCGCCAGATGCAATATATAAATCTTTTAATTTAAAGTGTACGTCTAAGTTTGCACTTGCAAATGTTGAATCTTGATTCTGAATTACAATGTTAGATAATGTAGTATAATTATTACCTGCATTTGTTACATATATACTTCCAATTTCTCCAGCTGCAAGAACTGCGGTTGCTTGAACACCAGAACCTGATGCACTTGTAAATGAAATTGTTGGTGCAGTATTATAACCAAACCCAGCGGATGATATAATAAAATTTTGTACATTGCCGGTTGTTCTTAACGTTACGTTACCTGTAGCAGTAATACCATCAGAATCGGGCGGTGGGGCAAAAGTAACGGTAATATTTGCAGCAGTTAAAAATGTAACCCCGTTATCACTAACAGTAACACTAGAAACAATTCCAGAAGGAATCGATACTGCATTTCTCGCTGTGTTTCCATTAACAACGCGAACTAATTTTAAATTGTTGCCATATGACAAAAAGTTTGCTGCAGTAAAAAAATATCCTGCTGTAGTATCATTTGGTTTACCAAATTGGCTAACCAAATTAATTTCTGAATCTACAGTAGTTACTTCTTCTACAGGTCCCCATTGAAAAGCGCCTGCAACAGCGCCCGCGGTAGTTGCAACGGAAGGAATTATCGTTGTTCTATCTTCTTCTGTTACTACAACACCTGGTGAAAGCTGAAATGCCATCTTCGTCTCCTTGATAATTTTATAGATGCTTCTCTATAATATGATTTCTATTTATTTATAATTATCATCTTTTAGACATTTTCCAGGAATTTTCTTTGAGCTTCCTGCAATTCTGTCGGTGATTTTGAATAAGCGTTAAACCAAATAGCATCTGATTCAATTTGCGGTTTTTCTTCTTCTGGAGTTCCATCATCTATAATACCAAATGGGGTAAGATTTTCTTCGATTTGTTTGAACTGCTCCTCGTAAAGAGCTTTTCGTAAATTAGTATCCGTGAGGTCTTTAAAGAATGATTCGTTAGTTGCCCATGAGAATAGAACCAGAGTCATAACTAAATCGTCAAAATATCCCTCATCTGCTTTGTGGGATCCTCGAACTTCAATGAATGTGGATATTTCGTTAATAATATCTGGGTCGTGAATTAGTAATTTATGTCCTTCTACCAGACTCTTAAAGGATGTGCAACCTAAGCGTTTTACTTGCTTGGTGGTTCTTACACCAAGAGTCGCACCTTGAGAGAATCCTCCAGACAAATATTGTCCACTTTTACTGTTACTTCCCACAAAGAACACGTTTTCATATTCCAAATCCATATAGAGCGAATCTGCTACTTGTTGTCCGTTATCGTTGATCTCTATCAAACAATAGGCCTTATTGTAATCTTTGGCTACTTTATATATTATATTTGGGAAAAGAAGAGGACTAATCTTGTTGTTTCTATATTTAGCTACTACAGAATATGGGTACGAGGTTATGTCCATGACCGTAAACGCTGAGTAATCTCCACCGACACCCCTAGAAGTATCTGCAACCAACATATAAACGTGATCTTCTTCAGGTTCTACAAATACGTCCAATCCATCATTTGTATATACATATGGTTTAACTGACATCTGACCAATAGTATCAGGATTGATAAGTGTATTAGATGATCCTAAGAATCTACATAAAACTTCTTGGTTGAATTTAAGCTCGCCCAGCATGGCGCGCTGTTCGTCTGCCCATTTTTGGTCTCTACCAGGAATCTTGCTATATGGAATAAACATGGTTACAAAACCATTCAATCCTTGTTCTGCTTCGTTCCAGAATTTCCAGAAATGATTATATCCGAGTGGGGTAGATGTTAAAAGAATCTTTGTGGTTACACCCGCAGAAATTGTAGGATATACTGACGTAAAGAATTGTTCCGCAACATTATTTGGAATAATTGCTGCTTCGTCAATGTACAACCAGTTTACAGATTTACCTCGAATACCAGATGAGCTTGTTGCTGCGGTAAATACTTTGGATCCGTTTTCAAGTTCAATATCACCTTTGTTATATGTCTTAACTCCATGCTTCATCCATATAGGAAGCATTTCATACATTAGTTCATATCTAGAAAGAACCTCTCTAGCAGCAGATGATTTGTTCGCCAGAATCGCAACGGTTTTGTTTTCCTGAAATAACGTGTACCATAGGATACATGCAGCCGCAGTAATAGTCTTACCCTGTTGGCGACCTTCCATCAAAATAACTTTACGATTATTTAGTATAACATTTACTTTTTCTTTTTGGCAATCATATAATTTGAATGGCACTAGACCTCTATCCAAAGAAACAATCTGACAATATGTTTCTATAAAATAAATTGGGTCTTGAATACAACGAGTAATTTCCCGCACCTGTTCCAAGGTGTAAGACATTTGTGTCCCAATTTGTTTTAAATTGGGATTACCGTTATATGATGTGGGTTTACTGTTCAATTATGTTATCCTCAGATGGTCCATTTTTTAACATTTTAAAAAGATCAGCAGTTGATCCATTAAACACCATGTTATTCTGAGTACCTATTTTAATAGGATCATCTTTCTTCAAGTCCTTAACTTGTTTCTGCAATAGCAATAAATCTTTTGAAACATCAGACATTGTCTTCATGAATTGTCCTGCAACTTCATATGTTCTTGGATGCTCAGAATTTTTGGATAATTCTAATAGATCATCCAATGTGGTTTCACTTTTTAATAAAAGCTTTCTCATTGTTTGACGAGCTAACTGATAATCGTCCTCTTGATCCATTTCTTTATCTTGAGAAATGCTTTCAGAAATAGCAAGTATTTCTCCAGTAGTAGGATCTACCCTCATAGGGTCTATATTAAAAATCTCATTCAAATTTTCCATGTTTTTCATAATCAGAAATCTATAAAAGTATCTATGTAACTTACATTACCTGCAAGTATTGCGTTGCCCGTATTATTAGACCCGCTAACAGATATAGATTGTAGTTGGTTTGTTAGGTCAGAATTTCTAAATGTATTAGCAACAACTCGATTAATAATTCCCTGTTTACTAACAGGCCCATAAAAATTCAATTTCATAGTAAAAGATAATGTCCAAATAATTGCACGACGTGTAGTCATGTCGCCTTCGTAATCATCCTCAAATCCTATAGTATTTAATAAAATTGGAAGGTCATTTTTAATATCTAATGCTGGTATTGCTTTAAGTGTAAGGTTGTAATCAGGATTAAAATAAGGCAATATTTGTTCTATAATTTGCAAACCATCGTCTTGATTTTTTACATATACATAAAGTAATATGCTTATGTTATATGGTGTAGGTGCATACTGTGAACTCGCAGATGTAGAACTATCAAGTGTTCTATTTTGTTGCAATGGACTAATTTTTCTGTTTGGATCGTAGTCTAATGCTATCATCTCAAACCCCATACGAGGTAGAATTACTTGAAAATTTGATTCATCTGTATTGGGTTGTTGTCTAATTTTGGCTAAGAATTTTTGTTTAGGAGAATATGATAAAGGTACTCTTTGTATCTGAACACTATTACCCGCAACATCTTTTCGTTCAATAGTTATACCGTTGAACATTGAACCAAATGCTACAATCGATTTTCTAATTGTACCCCAATAAAATCTTTGATCTAACATTATTGATAAACCTCACCAAATGGATTTCTTTCAGAGAAGTCTAGTATGTTATCTATATTCTCAATAAACTTTTCATTATCTGCACCTATCTGTACGTGACTGTCATCAGAAAGACTATAATCTTCCAATACAATAGGTGTAAGTGCATTCATTTCTAGCAACAATGATTCTCCATCTTCTTGTAGTATTTCGTGATCACCGATAATCAAACTAGCTTCACTTGTAAGAGAATCAATCTCATCTATACCTGTAGTAAACCGTTCGTTAGAAAATTGATATAGTTCACACATCATTTTATAGACATACAATTTACCTATCTGGTAAAACGGCTCATGACCTTCAACTTTGCGTATTTCAAAAAAGGATTTAGAATTTGGAAAATATATTAGGTCACCTTCGGCAGGTCTACTCAAAATAGTATTGCCTGTAGAACCAGCAACCTCTGTCCATCGTTTTCTTGATACTATAAAATTTCCTGTGTCTTTAATTTCCAAACCAAATTTGGACATTAATTCTCCATCGCCTGCAAATCCCATAGCGTTTTCCAAATACATCTCAATCGGATAAGCATACTCATAAGTGTTTAACGGATCCTCAGTTAGAATACTATCCAAACTGTTAGACTTGCGAGGCAAATAGTATACTTCCCAACCATAAATTTTCATAGACTCTATGATCAGATCTTCGTAGAGATTCTGCTCAGAGTTTCTTCCGATATTTTTACCAGCTTGAAAATATTGATTAACTGTTGCCATTTTAGTATTGACTTTCTATTGACCAGGTGTTATCATCATCTATGTGTCCCGGTTAATAAAAAGCTTAATTATCCTGTAAAAAAGTCAACGGGTAGTTCGAAGCGTGACTGCATTTCAGTCTCAATTTGTGTTATTTCAGCAATTGCATCTTGATAGATTTGATCTGCATTAATTGTCACTCCGCCAGGTAATTGAACTCCTTGAAACTTTTTTAAGTTCTCACCCCATTGTCTTTTAATTAAAGCAGTGCAATACCGCTTAAGGAACATATCGTTATACACATCTGTATACGTATCTGGATCTAAGATTCTCCAGCATTCAACAATAATATATGTTCCAATATCAACATCTCCAGTCCAATTCATATCCACGTATAGACGATTCATATGTCTGTTAAAACGGATAGGTTTAGTTCCTACTAAAATTTGGTTAATTAATTCCAATTCCTGTTTAACCTGATAATAGTAAATCAAATTAGTAGACATCAAACTATATAAATCGTTTAATAAAATTTGATAATTGATACTAAATATATTAGTTCCGTCTGACCTATTTGAAAACGGTAATATTCTTTCCACGCCTACTACTAAATTAGAAACGGTTATATATTGATTGGTAATATCTTGTTGCGTTATCTGATGCTTTAGATATATTTTTTCTACTGCATCAAAGTGATACTCTCTGTAAAATTGAAAAGCATCATCTATACGATCTTCAACTTGATCGTCATCCACATTTATTTCAATGACAGGAGCACCCAGTCTGCGGAAGCAATAATCTTTTAATTGTTCTCTGGATGTTACTGATGCCATTATTTGGTTACTCCTGGGTTGACCGTTATTATACCTTCTTGTATTTTAACTGCAGTATTGGCAGTATTGGCTCTAACATCATATACATATCTGCCCGCAACAATATTTGATGTTTGATTAAAATTTAAAGAAATGTTAATATTACCATTTGCTGCATCTGTGATAGTAGCTGTGAATACTACTGCATTCGCAGAATAATATGATTTTCGCATCATACTTCGTATATCATACCCAGACAAAGATACAGGATTTTTATTAGTATCTTCATATTTTACGGATTCAGAAAATGTAGATCCCTGATCCATAGTTAAATTTTTAGAAGTTGCCATTTTTAATATTTATAAGTTAACTAATTGAACGCGTTTCCAATTATAATAGGCATTGGCAGAATATGCGTCAACACAAACATACAGATTTGCATCCGGTGCATACCAAATTTGTCCATTTACTCCAGGAGTATTTGCAGTAGGTTTTTGACCATGTGTCAATGTTCGTGATGTTATTGCAGTATTTCCTTGAAAAGTAGATGACTGAACTACTTCTTTAGGAATTCCTTGAAGTTGTTGTATGATTCCTCTTTTCGCTTTAAGTATTGCGCCAATATTAATGTTAAATGCCATACATATTCCTTTATTTAAATCTTCCGTAATATATTTTATATGATAATGTAATATCTACATCACCATCTATATTAGTAAATCCTGTTTTGTCTAAATGTTGATTACATATAAGTTTTAACGAATCATCTTCTATTATTACATCTAATATAGAACTACCTAAAAATTCTCTAGAGGATGGTTGGAAAAATTTTCTAACTATAGTAGAACCAGCTCCACTTACAATCTTACTATTTGTATCTGATACTCCACCACTTATATTATAAAAAGGTAAAATAAAACTATCATTATAGTTTGTTATATACGAACTTGATAAAATAGTAATAATATCAATTCTATCTATTTTGGTTGTGGTAAAAGGAGCTAAATCATATATTTTTGGAATAGAAACTGTGCCGGAAAATTCTCCAAAAATATGAGGCATTCGTTTATCTAAAGAAAACTTAGTATTGCCCAGTTGATCTTTAATTGTAAAAGCATCATTTTTATTTAAAGATATACCCATTATTGTACCTTCAGATATATTACATTACTAGTAAAATCAATAGACGAATTTAAATTATAATTCACACTATTGTATTTGTATGACAATCCTTTTCCCTGTCCCTTTAATGTTGGACCACTTGGCCATACAATACTACTTGATGTTAATGCAGAATTAATTCTACCGTCGTATAATCCGCCTGTTAGTGGATTGTAACTACTAGCTTGATCCAATGTTCTACCCTCATAATATCCAGTATTAATATAATGTATAGTTGCCTGATACGTATTATATCCATACGTTGTTCGTATGTCGGAATATTTATTCAAATATGCAATAGGATCAAACGATATTGTTCTACCTTCTAACGCTCCATATTGTGCGTAATGTTCTTGTCCTTTGATATAATCTGCACCATACGCAGCAATTAAATCTACATAACTTGCAATATATCTCAAAGCATATTCGGGGGTAAGATAAAATATACTTGCAGGTAATGATCCTGATATTTTTGTATTTGCGCCAGGTATACTTTGTAAATATGTACTAGGATTATCTACAGATGAAATGGAAGTAATAACGTCGCCGCCGTTTAATTCTCGTAAATATAAATTTAATGAAGTCGGAGTATATGTATATGATTCGTCTGTATTCTGGGAAGCAGTATATAATTGATTTTTACTTACTTCTATTGCATATCCCACAGTATCTGTTTTTGTTACATACGAATATGTTCCCGCAATTTTTTCCCAATCATAATGAGTATATGTCGTTAGTTGTCTAATTATTCCAGGAAAAGAAAAATTGTTTATTGTAAATAGGAAAAATCCTGTTCTAACAGGAGGTTTATCTATTAGTATTAAATTTACAAAATCATCAGTTTTTATCTGACCATTTATAGAATAATTTTCAATAAAAGGACCAGATATTGGAGGCTTTGGGGCTAATGCTTGGCGTTTACTTAAATCAATATACGCATTGTATAATATACCTTGGTCTGTTTCTTGATATATTCTAAGCGTAGGAGATTTTAAAACTGTAGTAAATGTATAATTTCCTATTGCAGGTTGCAAGGAATCTTTAACAATATATGTTTTGGAAGAATCAAATACATTACCTAGGGTAACAAAATCTGTAGATAAATTTAATAGGTATACATTTGCCATTATGCCGCCGCAGATTTATTGAATGCTAGTATTGTATACCGTCTTGTAAGAGATGGCAAAACCTCATTTGTATTTTTATAATTTTCTTTTATATAAAATTTATTAGAATCAATTATTAAAGAAGCAGTTCTATAAGATGCTCCTGCTATTTGTATATAACTATTATTAGAAACAATTTCTCTAGTATCAGTATCTAATAAAATTGCAACTGGAGAATATCCAAAATTGTGATATGCGATCGTTGTAAGAGTTTCGCTTTCCCCACCCAATTCTATATAATTAAACTTATATGAAAAATCTAAAGACCATCGTACATTCAAATACTCAAATCTTGAATCTAAATAGATTCTATCCATAGCATCAAATCTATTATATACAGGATAATTATTTCCTTCTAGTCCGATTGGATTACTAAATATAGATACTACAGGTGCTCCTGCAACATTTCCTGCCCATAGCACATTTGTTTCCTGTATGATATCTATGGCAGGTCCTCCGGCACCAATATTATTCAAACTTTCTATCAAAGTATCGTAAATATATTGATGAAAATCTGCAGTGTGTACAGCGCCTACCATTTTATAATTTTTGTGTATATGATAAGGTCCAAAATAAGCTTGACCATCCACATATCCTACTAGTTGGCCTGAACCAATTAGTACTCCGGTACCTCCATAATATATTGGGCTTGGACTAGGGCTAGAACTTGGTAATCCACCTCCTCCTCCGTAATAGATTGAGCCTGGACTCGGGCTAGGGCTTGGACTAGGGCTTGGACTAGGGCTTGGGCTTGGACTAGGGCTGGGACTAGGGCTTGGACTAGGGCTAGGGCTGGGACTAGGACTAGGGCTTGGACTAGGGCTGGGACTAGGACTAGGACTAGGGCTTGGACTCGGGCTATGATAGCTCATAATTCAATTCTTAAGAATTTACTGTTTAAATCTATAATAAATTTTCCATCGGTTGATCTTATTACCCCGGATGTTATAGTTCCGGCATTTTGCGATATATCAGATAACCCATTTGCTGAGATTGCAGATGCATTTATAGATGCGGTCGCTAATTCTCTAGATGTTATTGATCCTGGATAAAGTTTACTACCAGGAATAGAATTTGCTGCAATTTCTCTAGATGTAATTATACCAGATTGTATCTTAGTAGAAGTGATACTATTTTCTGCAAGTTCTGCAGATCCAATTGCACCATCTGCGATTTCTCTAGCAGTAAGTGTATTAGCAACTAATATACTTGATGTAATTGTATTAGCAATAAATTTATTAAATGTTATAGATCCGTTTGCTAATTCTCTGGTTCCAACTTGTGCTGCATTCAATGATATATTTGTTGCTGTTGTATTTGCTCCGGGTGAAAATATTTGCCACTGAGATTTATCTGTTTTTAAAATATATGTTACATTTCCTGTGATAATCAAATCACCAGGATTATAATATGTAACATCGCTAGGTAAACTCGATACTGTTTTTATTCTTGCAGTTCCAATATTAGCAGCATATTGAGGAATAGTATTCCATCCACCATCGTAAATATATAATCCGGCATCTGTGCCAGTTTTTCTATATAGTTCACCTACGTTTGCAGCACCAGGCAATGTACCACTAGATTCTATTCCATTGCCAGATCCAGTTGCTGCCACATAATTTGCGAGTGATTGCCAAGCGCCACTTATAAAGATATATGCGGTTGATCCTACTACAACTGTTCTACCTGAATAATTTGTAGGGTCTCCCACGCTAGGTAAAGATGCCAATACATCT
>Ga0049081_10000577_pt1 | contig 14112 bp, 12 predicted proteins | sample GreLakmeER78MSRF_FD_66717 | JGI IMG/M metagenome (GOLD analysis project Ga0049081, IMG submission 66717) | Freshwater lentic microbial communities from great Laurentian Lakes, MI, USA - Great Lakes metaG ER78MSRF | ecosystem: Environmental > Aquatic > Freshwater > Lake | place: Great Lakes...
ACAGACTTGCAGGATTTTATGCCGCATCTTGTACCGAACACTATGTTGGTTTGGATCCAAGAGTAGAAAATCATCCGATATATGATGAACAGGTTCAGTTCTATGAAAAGAATTTAGGTTTCTTTGAAGGAAAGAAGAAAACAAATTTCTACAAATCACCTGCTGAAGATTTTGATTTCTCACAATATCCAGAACATTTTGATTTGGTATTTACATCGCCACCGTATTTCAATGTTGAGAAGTACTCTCAATCCGATACACAGAGTTGGGTTCGATACAAAGGAATTGATATGTGGAATAAAGATTTTCTACATAAGACGCTTGGAAACATTATACCATCATTGAGAGTTGGTGGTGTGATGGCAATAAACATTGCAGATGTTTACACAAATTCTGCATGGTCTACCGGTAGACAATGGTTGGAGATAACAAATCCAATGAATGATTTTCTTGTAGAGAGTGGAATGGAATACTTGGGATGTATTGGAATGGAAATGTCTAAAAGACCAAACTCTGCCGGTGCAGGAACTGCTACAAGAGACGGACACTTTCTAGATAATAGTGTTCAGTTTGCTGAAGATAATAAAGATAAAAAGTTTTGTGAACCAATATGGATGTTTAAGAAGGTATAATATGTATCAAAATATTTTCGTTAAAACGAATACAAAAGAAGCATGGGTATGGGATGATGTCAAAGGTTTAATGCACTTTGAATACACACCGTATGCTTACAAGAAAGATCCTAATGGTAAATATATTTCTCTATACGGTGATAAACTTTCAAAGGTTACAAATTTCATAAAGAATGATCCAGACCTGTTTGAATCCGATATTGCAGAGACAACTCGTATTCTTGTTGATATGTATGGTGATTCTGATATGCCCTCGAAGGGAATTGTCACAATGACATTCGATATTGAGGTTGAAATGATTACCGGTATTCCGGATCCAACTCAAGGCAATAACGAAGTCACATCTATTGCTTACCATGATTCCGCGACCAATCATTATACTATTTTAGTCTTAGATAAAAAAAGAAAATTAGAAAACAAAACTACTGATAACAAAACCATAGTTCCTTGTTATGATGAAAAAACTTTATTATTAAAATTTATAGATGCCATTCACGAGATTCAACCTCATGTTATGACCGGTTGGAATTGTGATGCATTCGATATTCCATATCTACACAATCGTATTAAAACAGTTCTTGGTAAGAAGCAGGCAAACAATCTTTCTGTAATTGGTGAAATGTTTTATTCACCATATCGTAATCGGTATACAATCGGTGGAACATCAGTATTGGATTATATGACGGTGTATAAAAAATTCTCTTATAAAGAATTAACTTCGTATGCTCTGAATTATGTTTGTAATACCGAACTTGGTCGTGGTAAAATTGAGTATGAAGGAAACCTTGATGACTTAATGGAAAATGATATTGATACATTTATAGAATACAATATTACTGACGTTGAGTTGATAATTGAATTGGATAAGAAATTACAGTATATTGATTTAGTTAGAGGTATTGCCCATGTTGGTCATGTTCCTTATGAAGACTTTGTTTATTCGTCAAAGTATCTTGAAGGTGCGATGCTAACTTATTTGAAACATATCGGTGGAGTTGTTGCACCAAATAAACCAGCAGATAGACAAGAGAAAATGCAAGAATTGAAAGATAGTGGTGAGAAAGGGTTCATTGGTGCATTCGTTAAGGATCCTGTTCCAGGACGATATGATTGGATGTATGACTTGGATTTAACTTCACTTTATCCATCAATCATTATGACTCTAAACATTTCGCCAGAAACAAAGATTGCTAAGATTGAAGATTGGAATGCAGAAGATTTCAACCGTGAAAGAAAAGATGAATATATTGTTGGTGGTGAGAAAGTATCAAAAGAAAAATTAAAGGCATTCTTAGATAAATACAAATACACAGTTGCATCAAATGGTGTCATGTATAGTTCTGAAAGAGTAGGACTAATTCCAGCAATTCTTTCTGATTGGTTTGATAAACGGGTCGAGTATAAAAATGAAATGAAAAAATGGGGTAAGGCCGGTGACACAGACAAATATGAGTTCTATAAGAAAAGACAACTTGTTCAGAAAATTCTTTTGAATAGTATGTACGGAATCTTAGGTCTTCCTGCATTCCGTTTCTATGATATTGATAATGCAGAGGCAGTAACTCTTTCTGGTCAAACCGTTATTAAGAAAACAGAAGCTGCGATAAATTTAAAATATAACAAAGAATTAAAAACAGATGATGTTGATTATGTACAGTATGTTGATACCGACTCTGTGTTTGTTTCTTGTTTACCATTGGTGAAGAATAGATTTCCAGATATTGATACCAATGATATTGAAATAATGACTCCAAAGATTTATGATATTGCAACGGAAGTTCAAGATTATGTAAATCAATTTTATGATGTGTTTGCTAAAAAGATATTCAATACTGACAAACATCGTTTGGAAATCAAACAAGAAATGATTGGTAGAACGGGATTCTGGCAAAAGAAAAAGAGATATGCTCTTTGGATTATTTCCGATAACGGTGTTCCAATGGATAAGTTGGAAGTTAAAGGTTTGGATATTGTTCGTTCATCATTCCCCAAATCATTTCAGAAATGTATGAAAGATGTTATGATAGATATTCTAAAAGGTAAAGATAAAAATGAAATTGATGAATATATCTTAAACTTCAAAAAGAATTTGAATACGGTTTTATATGGTGAGGTTGCTAAAAATTCTTCAATCAAAGATATAAAAAAATATGATAGTATGGTGAAAGATGATGTTCTCGGAAAGTTTGGTAAAGGAACTCCGTCTCACATTAAAGCCGCTATAAACTATAATAAATTGTTGAAGGTGTTTGGTTGTCCTCCTAAATATCCACCAATTAAGAATGGTGATAAAGTTAAGATTGCTTACCTTAAATCCAATAAATACGGATTAGAAGAGTTGGCATTTCGTGGGGATTCTGATCCAATAGAGATTATTGATTTCGTTAAGGAACATTTTGATGCTAACGAATTATTTGTATCTGAATTGGATGGTAAACTAAGAAACTTCTATGAAGCAATGAAGTGGGAGTTTCCTACCGAAAATAAAAAAGTTGCACAAAAGTTTTTTTCGTTTTGATGTTACGAGAAAATTTCGTATATTTGTATAAATTATTTACTAATCATTAAGGATTATTGTTATGGAAAAATCAAAGTTGTTGAACTTTATCAGTAAATATCATTTGGGTAAACTGATTCAGTCTGTTGCTTGGAATGTAAACGGCGGACTTTCTACTCGTTTTATTTCCGATGATAAGTGTGTAGTTGGTGAAGTTAAACTCAAAAGTTTTCAAGGTGATGCTTGGAAATTCGGTGTTTACAATACAGACCTGCTTGTAAGTCTATTAGGTGTTCTTGGTAACACAGTAAACTTTAAAGTGAACGGTGCTGGTGATAAGGCGTTCTCATTGACTATTGATGATAAATCAACTACTGTAAATTATATGTTAGCTGACCTCGCAGTTATTCCACCTGCACCAGACTTGAAAGAATTGCCACCATTTGAATTGGACATTACTATCACAAAAGAATTTATTGACAAATTCATTAAGGCAAAATCTGCTTTATCTGATATAGAAAAATTCACAGTATTAAAGAATGAAAAATTGAACAAGTATCAAATTGTTCTTGGTTATTCAAATACAAATTCAAATCGTATCTCTATTGATATTGATTGTAATGCAAGTGGTGATATTGAACCAATCAGCTTCTCCGCAAAATACTTCAACGGTATTCTTGCTGCTAACAAAGACTTGAATGGTGGAAGTATTAAAGTTTCTTCTCAAGGTTTGGCAAAAGTTGAATTTGATATTGACGATTTTGAAGCTAAATATTATTTAGTAAAATTGGATAATAACTAATGAAAAACTATTTCTATGAAAAAAGTGAAGTTCTTTCCTGGTCGTGTAACATCACATACGGTGAGTTAGTAACCTATGATAATGATAAGTTTACTGAATGGGTAGAAGACTTGCGTTTGAGGTTTTTGAAAGATTGGGATGAAAATGGTAAACCACCTCTTGTTGGCAGAAGCGAAGAAGAGATTGTTCAATCATTTTCAAAACTACGTCAATTCAATACTTCAAAAATCTTTCATAGTCCAGAGAAAGGCAATGATGAAGATATAATTGGAGTCATTGCCAACTTCTCTAAAAACGGTTCTGCTGCTAATCAATTCTTTCCAACAATGTTGAAAACAAAGATTGCAAGTGGAACTAATGGGGATACATCCCGATCGATATATGATTTCTTTACAGATGAGTTGAAAGATACATTTCATCATGTCATGCGTAGAACTTTGTATAATGATTCGATGTATCTTTACAGTAAATCTATTTCGTCAAACCAAATCAAAAATCCATATTTCAGAGAAGGTGAAACCTTACGAGATTTCTTTCTTGCTTTCAAAAATGGTGATGGTAGGTTTGACGGACAAGGTTTGCGTATATCTAAAATATCTTGCACACTTGAAACCTACAATAAAAAATATACAAAGTATCTAACAATAAAGGCAGACCAAATTAGAGAATTTTCTAGTGATGGAATACTTGACGCTAATATGTTATTTTATTTGGGTGATATAAGTGAATTAACCGATAACTTTATGATAAAGAAAGACGGTGAAGAACCAAGAGTGAATGTATTTTTGGTTAGAGTTTTTGATAAAAGTGCAAGGTTATTTCCTCAAGCATTTCAAATATTTCGTATTTCATTTTCGCAACCTGCTGTAAACTTTCCACCTATGACGGCAAAGTTTTTGTATGAACATTTTACAAAACATATTCCTGCAAGTGAAACCGTTACTGTTTATGATCCAAGTGCAGGTTGGGGTGGAAGGATACTTGGTGCAATGTCTGTAAGTCGTCCAATACATTATGTTGGAACTGATCCTAATACTGATAATATGATTCCTGATTTGGGAACAAGTCGTTATGAATATCTTGCGGATTTTTATTTGAAGTCTATTGGTGAAAAGGGTAGTTCACTTTCATCGAGATTTTTTGATGTAAAAGAAAATCATACATACGAAGTATTTCAAGACGGTTCTGAAACTATACAATTCAATCCTAAATTTCAAAAGTATAAAGGTAAGTTGGATTTTGTTTTCACATCACCACCATACTTTAATCGTGAAATGTATTCGGATGATGAAACACAATCATACAAAGCACATGGTGATTATGCCGATTGGCGTGATAACTTTCTTCGTCCAACACTTGAAACTGCCGTAGAGTATTTGAAAAATGATCGTTATCTTTGTTGGAACATCGCTAATATTAAAGTATCTGCAAATAAAACAATACATCTTGAAGAGGATTCTATTGCCATATTACAATCACTTGGTATGGAATATAAAGGAAAGATGGGAATGACAATGGCAAAGATGATTGGTAATTCTGATCCAGAAAGACTTACTAATAAAGTTCTTTACAAAGGTGAATGGTTTAAACACGAACCTATTTTTGTATTCTATAAACCATAATAAATGAAACCTAACAGCGATAGTTTAAGTAAATTTTTTGATGTTGATCCGCTAGAAGTTCGTTTGTGGAAAGAGACCGGTGAATTTTTTGCAGGTAAAAGAGAATTGGATGATACAATAGATTGTATCTTTCAGTATTACCGCAAACACGGTTATCCATATATGAAAATTACCCAACAAGAAAAACACGAACACATGAGAAAACTACAACAGTTTGATTATGATAGTATTTTCAAAGATGGTGATATAATTCAAACCATGAACGGACTTCGGTTAGCGTGGTCATACTTTCCACACGCGATGGAAGTTAAATGTGGAAACTCAAAAATGTCTCCAATGGATAACTTTTTGAATGACCAAACATTCAAAATGACAATACGCAAAACTTTGAAATGGTTGTCAAAACATTGGGGGAGTTCTTTCCAAGAGAATCGTCTTCGTCAATCACTTAAAATATATTCTGGTGTTCAAGGTGTTTCTAATTTTAGACCAACTGCTGCTGGTGCTATCTATAAAAAATATGGCGGTGATGGTGTGATGTGGGATATGTCTTGTGGTTGGGGTGGTAGATTAGTTGGTGCTCTTGCGTCACCATATATTAAAACTTATATTGGAACCGAACCATCAACAAAAACATTTGAGGGTCTTTGTAAACTTCGTGATGAATTTGATTATCTTGGTAAAGATATTCAATTACACATGATGGGTTCTGAGGATTATCTACCAGAAAAGGAAAGTTTAGATTTGTGTTTCACTTCCCCACCATATTTTGATACAGAAAAATATGCAGATGAAGAAACACAATCATATAATAAATTCCCAACAAGAGAAGAATGGGGATATGGATTTCTTAAAAGAACATTCCGTAACTGTTATCATGGTTTGAAACCTGGTGGTTATATGTTGATAAACATTGCAAATACACCAAAGTATAAAGACTTGGAAGAAATGACAATCGATTATGCCAACCAAGTTGGTTTCTATCACATAGATACCATACAACTCATACTATCTGCCGTTATGGGTGCTGGGTATAAACGAGAACCAATCTTCGTATTTCAAAAAAAAGATTAGGATATTAGGCAGAAATTTTGTATATTAGTACATGAATTTATCAATCATTAAGGTATATTATGTTTAATCCCTCACACACAATTTGGAACGAAAAGTATCGCCCACAGACACTTGATACCTATGTTGGTAATGAAACTGTAAAGGCAACCTTTCAACAATATATTGAGACAAAAGATGTTCCTCACTTACTTCTTTATGGTGATGCCGGTAGTGGTAAAACCACACTTGCTAAAATTGTTGCAAATACTATTGCAAAAGATAACTACATTTACATCAATGCTTCAGACGAAAATTCGGTAGATACTGTCCGTGATAAGATTAAACAGTTTGCATCCTCTATTGGTTTCGGTGGATTGAAACTTATTATTCTTGATGAATGTGATTACATGACACCGAATGCTCAAGCGGCACTTCGTAATGTAATCGAAACATTCAGTAAGACAACCCGTTTTATTTTAACTTGTAATTATGTAGATAAGATTATCGATCCAATTCAATCTCGTTGTCAAATATTTAACATCGTCCCTCCATCAAAGAAAGAAGTTGCACAACATCTTGTAAAGATTCTTGATGAGGAGAAAGTTAAGTATGAAAAAGATAGTCTTGCAACTATAATCAATCAATCTTATCCAGACATTCGCCGTGTAATTAACACAACTCAAAGATGTGTTATAGGTGGTAATCTTAAATTGGATGAAACAACATTGGTAGAACACAATTATCTTTCATCTATTCTTGATGTTCTAAAATCAAATAAAAATAAAAAAGAAAAGTTCGATGGTATTCGTCAGTTACTTGCCGATAACCATGTAAGAGATTTCAATCAAATGTTTAGGTATCTTTATGATAATGTTGATACATTCGCAAATGGTTTTGTATCTACTATTATTTTAATTATTGCCGAGGCACAATACAAAGACAGTTTTGTTGTAGACCATGAAATAAATGCCATGGCTATGTTTATTCAAATTATTATGGAAATAGATCAAAGGAGAAAATGATGGGTATTTATGACATCAATGGTGGCGGTGGTGGTGAAATGCCACAAGAATCACAACGAGTTAATATAGACTTAAATCAAGCAAGCGATATTTCTTGTTCAAAGTGTGGAAACAAATTTTTTCACGAAGTAACATTCTTCAAAAAGATTTCGGCATTACTTTCACCAACAGGACAAGAAGGTGTCATTCCAATTCCAACTTATGCGTGTTTGGAATGTGGAAATATAAACGAAGAATTTTTACCATCAAAAAGACAACAACTTAATGATTAAGGATTATCATGGCAAAAAGTTTATTTGATCATATAAAAGGTGTTACTTTCCGTAAAACAAAATGGGAAGAACTTTCAGAAGAAGATACAAAGTCATGGAGTAATTACATGATTGCTCGTTTCTTTTCTATGGAACCCGAATTCGTTGAATTGATAAACGAGTTCCAAACATATTCAAATGGAGTATTGACATCAAAAGATTATTATAAACTTTTGCTTGATGTTTTACCAAAAGGCTCGTTCTTTCTTAAATACATAAAATCAAAAAACAGAATGGAAATAGAACCAGAAATTATTTCTACATTTTGTAATCATTTTGAATTGGGAAAGAACGAGGTCTATGGTTATATCACGTATCTTAAAAAAGAAAATCCGGATGAACTTATTGATATACTAAAAAAATATGGAACATCGGAATCTGACATTAAGAAATTTGAAAAACAATTAAAGAACGTAAAATGAGGAATACAAAAATGGCAATAACTGAAAGAGATTTGGGAATAAAAAAACACGAAGCTATTTTGGAAATGGAAGAAAAGTTTCCTGTTATGACTGTGGAATTTAAAAGAATTCAAGCAGAACAATATGAGTTGTTTTGTAGGAAACAAAAAAATTACGGTCCTGATAATATATCCATGGGTTCATCGTTAGAAAGAGAAGAAGATAGAAAGTTATCACTTCAAGGATTGTTTTTCAGACTGAATGATAAAATCAACCGATACAAACAAATGATTATGTTTGGTTCAAAAGATGCCGTTGGTGAAAGTCTTGATGATACATTTAAAGATGTTTCAGTTTATGGAATCATTGCACAACTTGTTCAATCTGGTAAGTGGGGTAAATAATGAGTAAATATATTTGGACTTCGGAATATGTTTCACCTGGTCATCCTGATAAAATCGCTGACCAAATTTCAGATGCAGTTTTAGATGCTTATTTGAGTAAGGATCCTAACGCAAAAGTTGCGTGTGAGGTTATGGTGAAAGACACAGATGTTTATGTTGCAGGTGAGATTACATCAACTGTTGGTTTATCCAAAATGGATTTAACTGGTATTATCCGTAAAACAATATGTGAAATTGGATATAACACAAAAGAAATTGGATTCAATGGTTATACTTGTAATATACATTTCAACATAAGTAATCAGTCTCCAGAAATAAGTGGTGCGGTTGATAGAGGTGAAATCACAACTGCTGGTGATCAAGGTATTATGTTTGGTTTTGCTACAAGAGAGACACCAAACGGTATGCCGATTCCAATCTATCTTGCAAAGAAATTCATAGATGTTGCTTATGGTCTTTCTCAAAAACATTACAAGACTGATGATGTACTTCGTCCTGATATGAAAAGTCAAGTTTCTATTGTATTTCAAGATGGTAAAGCAGTTGCTGTTGATAATGTGGTTATGTCTATGTGTCATAGTGAAAACATAAATTTAGATAGATTGAAAATAATTTTTAATTCTATTATATTACCCGAAGTATTACGAGAGATACCAAATAATATTAGTGGATTGTTTTCAAAAAATACAAGATACTTTATCAATCCTGCTGGTGAATGGAACATTGGTGGACCAATATCCGATTGTGGTTTGACCGGTAGAAAAATTGTAGTTGACCAATATGGTGCTGATTGTGAAATCGGTGGTGGTGCTTTCTCTGGTAAGGATCCAAGTAAAGTTGATAGAAGTGCAGCATATATGGCAAGATATATTGCTAATAAAACCCTACATGAAAATGAGGATGCTAAACGGATTAAGGTTCAACTCGCTTATGCAATCGGTGAAGAGTATCCTGTTTCTTATAGAATATATGATCCAACAAGTGGAAAAGAATACGGTCTTGGTGATCTTACTGCTCAAGATTTGACACCAAATAAAATCATCGAGAGATTAAAGTTAAAAACTCCTATTTATTTACAGACTGCAAAGAAAGGTCATTTTGGAAATAAAGAATTTGAATGGGAGAAAATCGGTGAAACTAAAAGATTTAATTAAAGAAGAAGTTACACTTTCTGGATCAGTGAAGTTATATCATTATATGCAAAATGATATGGGTGATGAAATAATACTTGATCCAGAAATTGCTATAAAAAATAAATCGTTTTGGACTACTAACGATTACAAAATTTCAGATGTTCCTAGAGTATTTTATTATACAGATTTGAACAAAACTGAAAGGATGGTTCAGACTAAGAATCTTTATATTGGCGAAGTTGATGGATCAAATATATTAAATTTAACGGATAGTGTAAAGGAATATCTGAATAATCCATCATCACTTGAAGCAAAAAATAAAGATGTTTTTAATATGATAAAACACTCTATGAACTATAATGCTCTAAATATAGACTCACTATTGCGTATGGCAAAACAAAAATTTATAGGTGTGTTTTATGATAAAGGTAATTTACCTATCGTCAATTTATTTGTACCATTAACCGTTAAAAAAATGAATGCCTAATAAAAAAATATCTTTCTCACAGTATCAAATGTGGAAAGTTTGCCCTCATAAGTGGAAACTCACTTACATAGATAAAATATCTGGATATAAACAATCTGCTGCTGCTCTATTCGGAACAGTTATGCATGAAGTTTTACAAGAGTATGTTAAAACTATTTACGATAAATCAATAGTTGAGGCGAACAAACTTGAACTAAACGAAATGTTGCAGACTGGCATTCGTAATGAATATAAAAAATTACTCGAAGCAGCACAAGGTAATCACTTCTCAAACGATAAAGAATTAAAAGAATACTATTCAGATGGTGTTCAAATACTCCAATGGTTTAAGGCACATAGATCAGATTTCTTTCAGAAGAAAGACTATGAATTACTTGGTATAGAGTTACCAATTAACATAGTTCCACTCGAAACACATCCTACAATTAAACTTGTTGGTTTTTTAGATTTGGTTATTAAGAATACAAAGACTGGTGAAATTTACATATACGATTTCAAAACAAGTGCAACTGGCTGGAACAAATGGGCAAAGGCGGATAAAGTTAAAACATCACAACTTGTTCTTTACAAAACATATTATGCAAAACAATACGGTGTTAGTCCAGAAGAAATACATATTGAGTATTTAATTCTTCGTAGAAAGATTATGGAAGATGCTGAGTATGATGCTATGAAACAAAGAGTTCAGAGATTTGAACCATCAAATGGCAAAGTATCTCAAAATTATATTAAGAAAGAAATTTCAGAATTTATCACAACTAATTTTACAGAAGAAGGTGAATATAAATTGGATGTAATACAGACACCAGAGGGTGGCAAAGATTATTGTAACTGCAAGTATTGTGACTTCAATACACTTGAGCAATACTGTCCGAAAGAAAAGAGAAATACATTACCGTTCTAAAAATAAATCTACTATTTTCTAATGTTTTCTAAAATTGATACATACTTATATGTATGTATAACAAATAGAGAATGTTGTGGATCCAAAATCTAAATACTCAAGCATACAAATTCGCAATTCTATAAAAGAAGAATTGGCAAACTATTGTCAAGAAAACGGATATAAATTGAGCGGATTGATAGAAAAACTTATATTAAATCATTTAACTGGAAGTTTAGGTGTTTCGTGAAAATCGCTCAATTAGCAATCATTGACCTTTCTGTTTATAGGGGTATACATACTTTTACTAAAAATATATCATCACTTGATAGCGTTGATACATTTTACTTCAATCCAAGTGAAACAAATAACTTCAAATCTGAATATCAGAACTGCACAGATATTTCCGAAATGGAAATCCGTGAACTGAAAAATAAATTGGAAGGGTATGATATTGTTGTTTTGAACCTCAACAAATTTATCTACGATGTTGATGGTATAGAAAAAAGAAAACCAGAACACAAACAAAGATTGATTGAATTGGCAAAGATGTATTGTCAGTTGAATACTATAACTGCATTCTTTGACCATGAGATATACCCGTATGAGGGTATGCACTTCAATACAATTTGTGTTCCTGCATTCATAAAGTATAGTGATTATTATTTAACATATACTCCGTTCTTTGTGGATGCACTCAAAGAGTATATCGGAATGAGAGGAACTTCTGAATATACTTTTCAAGTCGGTGGTTATATTGACATGAGTATCTATGACAAGTGGATTGAAAAATCATGGGTAGATAAAAAAGAATTACCATACATTTCAGAATGTGCTTACTATGCTAAATTCAAAGGTCATGGGAACTTCAAACCGATAGTAGAAACAATGGGTAAGATGGGATTAAAAGACCTGTCTGGAAAGAAATTAGTTCATATCGGAAACACTTACTCACCCGAAAATTATTTCAATCATGTAAAGATATTGGCAGAACACGCAAATGTTTCTCGTAAAACTTTTAGTGATACATTTCTTCCAGACTTTGATTTGGATCCAACTGTATTCAAAGTTTTCGATAATGATAAACCGATGGTGCTTGCAGGAACATACACGATGGAAAGTATGATGGATTTTTTATCTGGTTGTAGATTTAGTATATCAACAACAAATACAAAAGTGCCGTTCTTCGGAATGTTTATTACACCAAGATTTGAATATGCTCAGATAGAAAAGAATCTGATGACTATTCCAATCTATGATAAAACATATATTGATTTGTTTAAGGGAACAGAATTTGCCGAATTAGTTTTGTCTTATGATATAAATAATTTGGAAAATTCATTAAAAAGTCTTATATTAGAGATTCAAAGATTAGAACAAGATGAAGAAGAATATAACAGAAGAAGATTGAGATTGATAAGATTAACCAGAGACATGAATAAACTTGATAACTTTGTTCGTGACATGAACGAAATAGTTTCAAATGGTAAAAGAAATAAAGATGATTATTCGGAAGATTGGTTTAATTCTTCGTTAGAAAAAATGGGTTACAAATTCAAACCATACCGTAAAATGCTTATTAACATGAACGGTGTTTCATCAAATATAACACAAAAGTTTTTTAACATATAAAGGTTTCACATGGCAAAGAAAAAAATATTATTACTGTCAGATGATTTGAGACTCACATCCGGTATTGCAACTGTGTCAAGAGACATCGTTTTGAATACCATACATGAATTTGATTGGGTTCAAATTGGTGCAGCTATAAATCATCCAGATAAAGGAAAGGTTTTTGATTTATCTGAGGATGCTGGGCGGATAACAGGAGTATCGGATGCATCTTCTAAAATATATGCAAATGATGGATATGGTGATCCAATATTATTGAGAAGAATAATTGATATGGAAAAGCCAGATGCAATATTACATTTTACTGATCCAAGATTTTGGGGTTGGTTGTATAATATGGAACATGAAATAAGACAAAAACTTCCATTATTGTATTTGAATATTTGGGATGGTGCTGGTTTGATTGGTAATACTGCAACTGATCCAATGTGGAACAAAGATGCCTATGCAAGTTGCGATTTATTGATGGCTATATCGAAACAAACCTACGGTATAAATAATAGAATATTTAATAGAATAGGTGAGACTACTTCTAACGGTAGAATTACTTATGTACCACATGGAATAAATTCAAGTATATTTCACCCAATAAATGAAATGAAACTATTAAGACATCATCAATGGGAAGAGTTACAAGAAGAGAGTAAAAAAATTCGTGGTAATAATGATAATAAGTTTGTTGTCATGTGGAATAACAGAAACATTCACCGCAAACATCCTGGTGATGTGGTTCTTGCATACAAACATTTCTGTCAACTTGTAGATAAAAATGGTGGAAATGCTGCAGAAGATTGTGTATTGTTTATGCACACACAACCTATTGATCCAAATGGAACAGATTTAGTTGCTTTAGTTGGTGAGTTGTGTAATGAATATCCTGTTTTATTTGATGATAGAATTGTAGAATCTAAAAAATTAAATGTTCTTTATAATAATGCAGATGTTGTTCTGAACATGGCTTCAAATGAAGGTTTTGGACTTTCTACTGCTGAGGCAATAATGGCTGGTACACCTATTGTTGTTAATATCACAGGCGGATTACAAGACCAATGTGGTTTCATCAATCCGGAAACAAATGAATACTTTACTCCAGATGATTATATTGAATATCACACACTACATAGAAAAGATGAGTGGGGACATCTTAAACATGGTGAATGGGTTAAGCCAGTATGGCCATCTAATATATCCGTTCAAGGTTCTGTACCAACTCCTTATATTTTTGACGATAGA
>Ga0049081_10000578_pt1 | contig 14088 bp, 7 predicted proteins | sample GreLakmeER78MSRF_FD_66717 | JGI IMG/M metagenome (GOLD analysis project Ga0049081, IMG submission 66717) | Freshwater lentic microbial communities from great Laurentian Lakes, MI, USA - Great Lakes metaG ER78MSRF | ecosystem: Environmental > Aquatic > Freshwater > Lake | place: Great Lakes...
CGGATTACCTGATGAAGCAGAGGTTGATTCGGCGCGTACTGGTGCTATGCCCTCTGTCGATTATGCAGTCGGCATGGGAGAACGATCTCTTCAAGTTTGCCACTCACCGTACGTGCGCTATCGCACACAGTTACTCCAAGGATAAACGCATCAAGGCGGTGGAAGGCGATGCCGAGTTTGTGATCTGCAACTACGACGGGCTGGATATCGTCAAGGAAGCAGTGATCAAGGGCGGGTTTGACCTGATCATTATCGACGAAGCCAATGCGTACAAGAACGTATCGACGAAGCGATGGAAGATACTGAACAGCATCCTCACGCCAGCAACGTGGGTCTGGATGATGACGGGTACTCCCGCAGCGCAGTCTCCAACGGATGCCTACGGACTGGCGAAGATTATCAACCCCAACAACGTACCGAAGTTTTTTGGATCATTCCGTGACCGGGTGCTGATCAAGGTTAGCCAGTTCCGGTTTGTACCGCGCCCTCAGTCACAGCAAATTGTTCACGAAGTCTTGCAACCGGCGATTCGATTCACCAAGGACGAGTGTCTGGACTTGCCAGAGATGACGTATGTCATGCGTGACATACCGCTGACGACGCAGCAGAAAACCTACTACGAAGAGATTCGTAAACAGATGTTGACTATTGCTGCCGGTGAGGAGATCACGGCGGTCAACGCCGCAGCGAGCCTGAACAAGTTGCTCCAGTTGTCGTGTGGCGCGGTCTACTCGGATAGTGGAGAGATTGTTGCGTTTGATGCCAAGAACCGCATGAGTGCACTACTGGAGGTCATCGAGGAAGCCAGCCAGAAGGTAATCGTATTCGCTCCATATCGTCATGCGATTGAGATCATTGCGGAGGAATTACGTAATAACAACATTACGTGCGAGATTATCAATGGTGCGGTACCTGCAAGCAAACGCTCGGAATTGTTCAAGAAGTTTCAGGAAGATCCGAACCCACGTGTGCTTGTCATCCAGCCTCAAGCAGCGGCACACGGTGTCACGCTACACGCAGCCAACGTGGTTGTCTGGTGGGGTCCGATAACGTCTATTGAGACTTATTTGCAAGCGAACGCTCGTGTCCATCGTGCGGGGCAGCACCATCCCTGTACCGTCGTACACTTGCAAGGCTCTCCTGTTGAGAAGCGCATCTACAAGATGCTGTCACAGAAGTTGGATGTGCATACTAAGTTGATTGAGTTGTACAGAAATTTTGTTGAGGATGAGACTTGACAATGTAAAATAAGCCCAATAAATTAGACGACCTACAAGGAGAATACTATGAGTGCAATGAACGCAGAGAAACTTGCGGAAGTCTACGTTAAGATACGTAACGCCCGTAGAGAACTAGCCGAACAAGACGAGAAGTTGAAAGAGCAACTGAATGTCATTGCTGACCAGTTGCTCACGATCTGCAAAGATCAAGGCGCGTCAACTATTCGTACTCCCCACGGTACGATCTCGCGTCGTATAGATAAACACTACTGGACCAATGATTGGGATTCGTTCTTCAAGTTCCTCAAGGAGAATGAAGCCTTTGCATTGATGCAGCGTCGAATTAACAACTCCAATATGGAGCAGTTCCTTGAAGAGAACCCAAACCTTCACCCGCCGGGGTTACAGGCAGACATGAAACAGACCATTGTGATTACCAAACGCTAAGGAGCGCATATGAGCAACGAACTTGCTATGTTGAATACGGCTCTGCCAGATTACCTGCGGACCGCACAGATTGACGACACGACCAAAGCCCTCATGGGCGGTGGAAGCGGTGCTTCCTCTCGTCGCATCTCCATCAAAGGTGGTGTGTGGCGGCTCATGATTAACGGTAAGGAGGTCGCAACAAACGAAGATCGCCACATGAACGTGGTTATCGTCGCAGCCTCACCAAAAGTGTCCCGTACGTTCTACGCGCAGCAGTATCAGGAAGGTGGCGAGATCAGCGCACCGGATTGCTGGTCTGCCGATGGTGAAGTGCCCGATGTGAAGGCATCCTCGCCGCAGTCGAAGCGTTGCATTGACTGTCCTCAGAACGTCCAAGGCTCGGGACAGGGTAACAGTCGTGCTTGCCGATACAGCCAGCGTCTTGCCGTCGTTCTGGCGAACGATGTCGGTGGTGACGTATTCCAACTGACTCTTCCTGCTACGTCTATCTTTGGTGAAGGCGCGGCTGGTAAGTGGCCGTTGCAAGCGTACGCCAAGATGCTTGGCAGCAAGGGTATTCCGATCACTGCCGTCGTGACGGAAATGCGTTTTGATACGGGTAGCGCCACGCCGAAGATCAACTTCAAGCCAGTAAGTTTCTTGGATGCTGGACAGCATCAACTGGCTATCAACCAAGGCTCCACAGAAGCCGCCAAACGCGCCATCACTATGACGGTGGCCGAAGCGGATAACGTCAAGCCCAAGGCTATTGCTGCTCCAAAACCTGCTGCTCCTGTTGAAGTCGCTGCCGAACCAGTCGAAGCCGTTGCTGAGCCGGTCAAGCGTTCTTCCAAGAAGAATGAAGAGGCTGCTGAGAAGCCTGACCTCTCCAAGATTCTTGCTGAATGGGATGACTGATGGCTACGCATGGGTATTCAACGCTGACGCTACAGGCGATCAATGATGCCAATCCATTCTTGTTGGGTGTACAACTCGCCAAGATATGCGTGCGGCTCAACATCCCTGTTAAAGATGTTGCTGAATATCTGAAAGTCAGCCGACCAACTGTGTACTCATGGTTTATCGGCAGAAGCGAAGTATCAAAAAAGCATCAAGAGCAGGTTGAGAAGCTAATCAAAAAATTAGCTTAGCAGTTAGATGGGCTAGGTTCGCTACCGAAGAGGGTGTGCCGTCCACCCCTGCCCATTCTATTTTGACGGTTGAGGACGGCTATGATTTCACGTAAGGACTTTCTTGCCTTGGTTCTTCCGCCGCTGGAAGAAGGTGAGTCCTATTGTACTGTTGGCATCAAGGAAGATGGCGAGGACAAGGATGTCCGCCAACGCTTTGTCAGTAGCATCGATGAGATATCAGACCACGCAGATGAGTTTGTAGATAACCAGTACAACGCGTTTTTTGCTATGGCGAAGTACGGCCCTGAAGAGCGTCGTACCACCAAGAACGCTATTGCACTGAAGTCTTTCTACATCGATCTCGACTGCGGTACTGGTAAACCCTTTGCTGATCTGAACGAGGGACTCCTTGCACTACGTGCGTTCTGCAAGGTTACTGGACTGCCACGCCCGACCATTGTGAAGTCTGGTATGGGAGCGCACCTGTACTGGGTCTGTACGGAGGCCATGCCACGTGAGCAGTGGACGCAGTACGCCGAGCAGTTGAAGGCACTGTGCATACAGCACAAGTTTGACGTTGATCCGGTAGTGACGGGTGAGGCTGCGCGTATTCTGCGTATCCCCGAGACGTACCATGTGAAGGACCCGACCAATCCGATTCTGGTCGAGGTGCTTCACGTTGCTCCGCAACTATCATCTTCTGACGTTCACAAATTTCTTGAACCAAGTTTTGAAGTATTGGCTGCAACCAACAAGCAGCAGTACAAACGCCAACTGGATCCCGTCACGCTTGCGCTGATGGGCAACAAAGAAGCCAAGTTCAAAGACCTGCTGGTCATGTCCTTGGAAGGCAAAGGCTGCGCCCAGATCGCGCACATCTACAACGAGCAAGCCACACTCAGTTACGACATGTGGCGCGGTGGGTTGAGTATTGCCCAGAAGTGTTCCGACCGGGACAAGGCCATCCATATACTGTCCAAAGGACACCCCGAGTATTCCCCGGAAGCCACAGAGAAGATGGCTAACGGTACAAACGGCCCGTATACCTGTGAGCGGTTCCGTATCCTGAACCCTACGGGCTGCGAAGGATGCCCCCACAAGATCGCTACCCCCATCGCGCTGGCTGAACGGGTGGTGGAGGCTCCTGCCGATGCGGTTGTGACTGCGGTCGAGGAAGTGACCAAAGAGGTCAAGCAGTACCACATCCCGAAACTGCCGTTCCCATTCTTCCGTGGCAAGAACGGCGGGGTGTATTACAAGGTTCTCCGAAAGAAGAAGGACGATGATGACGGCGACGAGGAGACAGAAGAACTCCTGTACCCGTACGACTTCTACGTTGTGAAGCGCATGGTTGATCCCGACCTTCTCGACACCATTTTATGCCGTCTGCATACGCCGAAGGATGGAGTGCGTGACTTCATCATGCCTAACACCACGGTCGTATCGAAAGACAAGTTTATGGCTGCGATAGCCCCGCAAGGGCTGGTCATGTTGGGCAAGAAGCAGGACATGATGATGCAGTACGTCAAGGCTTGGATTGATGAACTCATGAAGGAAAAAGCAGAAAAGGCACACCGACAGTTTGGTTGGACTGAGGATGACTCCTCAGTGATTATTGGTGAGCGTGAGATCAAGGCTACAGAAGTCCTGTACAGCCCTCCGTCTGCGCCGACCCTGCCGAATATTCACTACTTCCAGCCGAAGGGTGACTTCCAAGTATGGAAGGACATCATCAACCACTACGGCAAGCCGGGTATGGAGAACAGGGCGTTCGCCTTCTTCTTGGGGTTCGGCATACCGCTCATGCGTTTCACGGCATTGGACGGGTTCCTAGTCAACCTGATGAGCCGTAACTCAGGTTCGGGAAAGACCACGATCCTCCATGCGATCAACAGTATCTACGGGCGTCCAAAGGAACTGACTCTGGCTCCGAAGGATACCTACAACGTCCGTATGAACCGCCTTGGTGTGATGCAGAACCTCGCTGTGACGATGGACGAGATAACGAACATGCCAGCCGAGGACATGTCGAACCAAGTCTATGACGTGACCTCTGGACGCGCCAAGCACCGCCTGAAGCAGCACGATAACGTCGAGCGCAACAACAACACGAAGTTCCAGACTGGTGTTATCTCGTCCTCCAACCGCTCTGTCATGGACGTATTGCTCTCCATCAAGGGTTTTCCAGACGGCGAGTTGAAGCGCGTGTTGGAAATTATCGTCGAGCAGGAAGAGGATGCCGACGCTACATGGTCCCGTGAACACTTTGAACGCTTGATGGAGAATTACGGACACGCAGCGGAGCCGTACTTCCAAGCAGTTATTGCCCAACTTCCAGCGGTCAAGGAGTTACTGAACAAGACCCGAGACAAGGTGGACATTGCTGCCGGTATCCGTCCGTCAGAACGGTTCTGGAGTTTGATCGTTGCCCTCTCGATTACGGGTGGGTTGGTCTCCAAGAAACTTGGACTCCACGATATCCCAGTACAGCCCGTCTTTGACTACGGCATTCGCCTGATCAAGGAAACGCGCATCAAGAGCCGTGAATACATGTTCGACGGTGATGAGTTCTTGGGCGAGTTCTTCCGTTATCACTTCAACGAAGTACTGGTTATCAACGCCAAAGTAGACAAGCGTACGGGGCTGGAACAGGGGCCGATCAAGGAACCTCGCAACGCGCTGACGATGCGGTATGAGCCAGATACAAAGATGTTGTACGTGTCCGCAACTGCCTACCGTGCCGAGTGCAACAAGCGGTCGATGAACTTTGAAGAAACCCTGAAACCCTACATCAAGTGCAAGTCCCTCATAGTCCATCCGGGCGGGCTGACAACCAAACGCAAAAAGATGTTCGTGGGAACTACCGCCAGTAACACGGCGGCTACCACCTGCTTGTGGTTCGATACAACCAAACTGGACTTCTTCAACGAAGACGTACTGATCAACGCAGTCCCCGATGAAGATCTACAACCTGCCAGTTCTGGTTGAATGGAACAAGTTTCAGCCCGGTAGTTCCTTCTTCATACCGTGCCTTGACCGCAAGGAGATGGAGAAACAGGTTCTCAAGGAAGCGAAACGGCTAGACGTTAACGTGATGTGTAAACATGTTATAGAGAATAACATGTATGGATTGCGGGTTTGGCGTGTGGCTCCTACAATGCCCACGCACTCTAGTTCTCCTGTTTAGGAGTTGACCCCTGCTTCGGCAGGGGTCCTTTTTACTCTTCCAGTCCCAACTCGTCGGCAATCCTATTGGCAAGTTTCTTGTCTACGGTGATGCCGTACACGGACTGAGCAATACTCTTCTGCCGACGCTGGATCGCACCCATCAGGGTTTCCGAAGTGATGGCACGTTCTGGGAACGTAGCACTGAACGCCTGTGCTTCCTCAACCGCTTCTTGGAACCCTTCATAGTCCCCGCTGAGTCGGGCCACAGCAGCACGAGCGATGATGGCGTTACGTCGCTCCAGTATTTCGCGCTGCATACGGGTAGTGGCTCCCGCAATATCACCTGCTTCGGCAACGTCGCTCGGACGGAAACCGAATATCTGCATGAAGACGTTGTAGGCATCCACATCGTCAACCAGAGGCTTACCGGAGGCAGTTACCGCGCCTTCCTCTGCATACCGCATACCCTTGAGGATGTTGCCGATTACCTTCGGGCTGAGTTGCTCAAAGCCACGCTGGTACTCACCCGCGCTGAAACTGTCGATGACACCGTTTGGTTTGAACCAGCCGTTAGCGTACGAGTACGCAGGACCGAGGAACTGTTCCATCGCATAAGTTATAGGACCGACCTCAGCCATACGCTTGGGGTCTTCGCGCCAGAGCATACCCGTCCAACCCGTACGGCTGGCAAAGTCCACACCGAGCAAGTAGTTGGCTGGACCCTTGTAGTTGAACAGACCAATCGCATCGCGCAGTTCAAAGTCAGGGTTGTACGGCTCGTCATCGTCACCCAGCGCACCGTTCAGTACCGAAGCCAGTACGCTCAACGCACCAACAACCGGCATACCCTGCACGCCAGCAAAGAGGTAGGCAGTACCGAAGTAAGCCAGTATCTCCCTGCGTGCAGCCTTGCGAACCTCTGGAGTCTCGCCCTTCGTAGCCTCCCGGTAAGCGTTCAACAACAGGTTGATACGGATCAGGGCGAACTTCTTGAAGGTCAACGCAGTACGGGCAAACCCGTTACCCATGATGGGTGGCGCTGCTTTTGGGAAAGACGATCCATATACGTCGTACACAGCGCGTTGCGCTTCATCAAAAGCGTTTTGGTCAAATACGTTTTCAGGAGTCTTCTTACTAAGCTGGTACGCGGCCATGAATGCCACGTTTCTGTTGAACATATCCGACTTGGCAAATGCCCAACTGCTAGCACGCTCGACACCGGCTTTGATGCGGTCGTACTTGGAACCTACGTTCTTGAACTCAGCGATATCCCGAAGCTGCTGCTCACGGAGTACACCGGAATCAAGCCCACGTTGCAGAAGTTCCTGCATTTCCTTGGACTTCTTCTTGCTGAAGTACGCAGTCGAAGCGTTCTGGATAGCATTAAACGCCTTGCCCCAACCGTGTTTACCAGCCAAGCGGCTGTACGTAATCGTCGGGATATCGACGAGGTTGATGATGGCCGTGGAGATGTTGGCACCGAGATACATCTGGAAGCTGAAGTAACTCAGCTTCGCCGCAAGGCTGTTCAGTTTGGGATCGCGGATGAATTCCATCTGCTTGCCGACTGTATCTAGCAAGTCATCAACAACGTTCGTATCCAACGCTCCGCTGCTTCGGGCGTTCTCCAAGTCTTCAGTGATCTTGTCCTGCGCCGCACGGAACTTGGGGGTATACGTTAAATTGGTCAGACGCCGAGCGTAGCTACTACCGACGTTTGCATACGCATCCAGCATGTCCTTGGAGTAACCCTCAGTACCCTTTCTCTGTCGGGCAAACTGAAGTGTGGACTGCGCCGGGAGTAGATCCAGATACGTGTTAACGATGGACGTAATAACTTCTGGGTCTACCTTCTGCTCGGTCAACTGCCCAACGATCTTGCCAAAGAACCCGCTCGGCGGGATTGCATCGGCTTCCCTCGTACCGACACGACTAGGCATGATATACGTAGCCCCGTTGCGACGGGCTTCCGCTTCGGCTCTGTTGCGCTGACCAAGAGTCTCAAACTGGAGCGATACGGTATCGCCGTTGCTGTCCACGTACTTCAACTTGAAGTCGCCCTTGCGGAAGAGCGGGAAGTACACAGGCAGACGCTTTTCGTTGAACTGACTGATCAGTTTCTGCCATTCAGTCGGAGCAAGATATTGCTTCAGTACGTTCTCGATACCAAGCGCATAGTCTAGGTACGCCAGACGAAGGCCCTTGTAGACCTCTTCCAGTTGGGGGTCTTTCCGCACCAAAGACTGATACTGTTGGTACAGCGGGTGTGACTTGTCGGCTGTCCAGTTGATGCCGCGCTTGTCGTCCTTGAGGTCCAGAACCTCGACACCAAACTTTTCGACTACCTTTCCGTTCTTGGTAGTGCGCTGCATCTTGGTCGTGGTGGTAGCCATGAACGTATCAAAAATACGGTCACGCTCGGCAGGACTGTATTTGGAAAGAATCTTCTCCCACTTCTGGTAGTTCTCCATGATGAGGTCCTCCTGTTTGCGGAGGAACGCACCTTCGGAGTTCAACTCATTCCAAAGCTGTCCAAAGCCCTTTGTGTGCTTGCCGTACATGCGGTCAAAGTCATGGGCAGTCAGCGTGCTGTACAAAGCCCGACGCATTGCAGGTGTGGCGTTAGACGCAGCATCCGTAGCGGCTTGGAAGGTCTCGCTGGTCGGCTTCGGTAACTTCGACGGGATGCTGGTAATGCCTCTGAGGAAGGCACGGTCGTTCTTCTGTTGCTCCGCAGGCGACATGGAGTACCGCGCTGCTGCATCAAACGGATCAACCAATTTACCGGAAACACTATCGGTTCTACGACGTTCCGCAATCCAAGAGTCAGCAGACCCCGGACCCATATCGTCAAGGAACTTTTTAACTGCCTTGGCAGGTACGAATCTGTTGCCAGTGAGTGCAGCGACAAGCTCGCGCAGTTTCCTAGCGACATCAGCAAAGAACTTTTCAACAATGCCGACAGGCTTTTCGCTGGTCGTCACCCACTTGGAAGTGTTGTCAGCAAACCACTCGCTGAACGAACGCCAGTACGAGTCCCTGAGTTTGGTGTCAGCAGTCATGCCAGAGGCTTGCGCTTCGGCGGTCTCACGGTTGCGTAGCGCACGAACAAGATCGGCACCCTGCTTACCCTTGGTGTCTTTCAACCACTGGTCGTACTCAGCACGGATAGCGTTCTTAACTTCTGGTGAAGCCTTGTTATAAGCAACACGCTCAATCAAATGTCCGAGTTCGTGACTAATTACCTCTAGGGTACGGGTCTCCGACATTCCCGGTTTGAATGAGATATAAAAGTCTTTGAGGTTCTCACCGTACGGACGGATAGACCCTTCTTCGCCGGGGTCTGTACCAGCAGACATGGCCGACGAGTAGTACCCGTACAGTTTGTATTTGTCCCGCTGGGTACGTGCGTCTTCTGGGGTCAGCAAGAAAACCCGAACATCACCAAGCCCCATAGAACCCATGAGGTTGGACAAGAACTTACCGTAATTTGGATTTACGCTGTCAGACGTTACTACGTTAGACGTAGCCCCAGTAAACGGACCGTCAGGGTTCTGGGCAAACTTTGCCGCATCTTCAGCAACAATACGTTTTTTGGCTTCGACCAGTCGCTGCTTTTGTTCAGGGGCAAACAGAGTTCCACTGAAAGCGTCGATATCAACCAGCGTACGATTGCCAGTCTTTTTATCAACGGCCATGTATACAGGCTGACCGGACAGAACACTATGCCCACGCAGTAGCGCAGCATCCGGATCGGAGTAGACAACCTCACCAGCAACGTCACGCTCAAACTTGGTAGCCCATTCTGGATGGGGTGACGGGGCCTGTTGGAACTTCAACCCAACGTCTTTCTCGCGCTTCGGCTTCGCTGTGCCCTCCAGCATGGCAGTGACACGCGCAAAGTTCGGTACGGGCTTCTTCAGTTCATCCGTAACAGCAAGATAGGTCTTTTCGTTGATCTCGTCGGCATCAAACGCATCAATAGCCCGAGTACGCAGGGCAGTCCTACGCTGGATGGTTTCATCAATAGCAGCACGAGCAGTACGCTGTTCAGCCGCACGACGGATCAAAGTCATCCGGTCTACAGGCGGGGCAGTAGTCGTTTCTAGTGGAGTGACGCTCGGTTCTTCTCCAACATTAGTTGGTGCAGGAGTTGTGCTAACGCCACCCAGTCCTGATTCTCCAGTTCCAACAGTGCTTGTTGTTCCGGCTCCTTGTGGTGGTACAGACACGCGAGGGCCTCTTCGACCTCTGGTAGCTGTAGCTTTTGGACTACTTCGTACATTTTCGACCCCCGCAGGAGTAAGTTCCCATTCGTTCGCCTTCTTGTTGAAAGCAATCGCGCCTTCCTTCTTGAGGTCGCCAATAGTCTTTTGCAACTCCATCGGGCGCAGTTGGGTCGCAAACCGCAAATTCGGTATGTTCTTCTTGTCTTCGGTAATCGCCATAGCCCGCAACACACGGTCACGTGGGGCCAAGCGTTCCATCGGGATACCGGGTAGATCAAAACCCATTTGCTCGGCAGGAAGTTCCGTTTCAGGAGCCTCATACACAAACTGGTTGGGTTTGATATCTCCTTTCCTATCCAGTTTTATACCGAGTTCTCTGGCCGTTTCTTTGTATGGGCGAGAACGTGGACGTATATCGGTCTCTAACCCTTCTGCCTCCTGCTTCACGCGCAGGGCATCAGCCACCGCTTCACCAGCAGGTTTATACAAACTTGGAGGAGCTTCTGTAGCAGGAGCTAATAAACGGGGCGGAGCCTCACCACCTTCCAGCGGCAAACCCATTTGCTCCATCGGCAAACTACGCAAGTACCGCATGTCATCTTTGGCGGCAGCGGCAGCATCTTCTTCAAGCACGGCCCTACGAAGGGCTTCATCAGAGCCTTCCAAAAACTGCTTCTCACGCTGATCCCGCATACGGTTAGCAATGGCTTCTGCCTCGCCAAGACCCAGAGCGCGGAATTGAGAACTGAGTCGGGCACCTTCTTCGGCCTCAGCCTCAGTCATCGGGACTACGTTACCCTCTCTATCAACCTTGTACCCAGCAGTGCGCGGGGCAGGGAGGGCTTTAATTTCTTCTTCGGCAGGTGCAACAGCCTCTGGCTGTACTGGAGGTTCTTCGGTAGTTGTCGGTTCTTCAGCAGGCGGCTCTTCCGCGCCACGACCACGCAGGCGGCGACCCAAAGCAAGGTCTGCAATCGCACTGACGATGGCACCAGCACCACCACCCAACGCAGCGGCTTCGCCTACACCACCAAACACAGCCTCATCGGGTGCGTATACGCCCTTGGCAATGAGGTTCTGGAGTACTTGGCTACTTGTTTCCTGAAGTGCTTCTTCACCACCCGCCACAGCAGCGCGGCGCAGGGCAGGAATAAACCCAGCCACTTCTTGAAGGGCTTCGTCACCAAAACCAAGCCGACGCAGAATGCGGATGGGCGGCAGGGCTTCCAAAGCACCCGGACCAATACCAAGAGCAGTAGCAACACCGCGCTCTTCTTCAGTGGCACCTTCTTCTTCCGCACGTAGTCGGGCTTCACCAGTACCAGCACCGACACCCAGACCAACGGCAGCAGCCCGTCCAGCCGCGCCCAATGCGCCTAGTGGGAGGAACGGAAGGGTGGAACCAACCGCTTCAGACAACTTGCGAACAGCCGTGTCTTCGTAGCCCGGAGCCGCAGCAAACGTCTCGCGGATAGGCTCAACAACACCAGATACACGCTCACGAACTGCTTGTTCGGCTTCTTCCGGAAGGAGTGCAGCAGCACCAGTAATGGCTGTTTCAGCCAGACCAGCAGCACCGGGAATTAACCCCTTGAAGGCTTCCTTGGCATATCCGCCGATAGTGCGTTCAGGCTCTTCTTCTATCGGAAGAGCACCAGTTTGCTGACGTATGTAGTCAGCAAGAACTTTGGCAGAGGCTGTGTCCCCGGCGGCATCTGCTTTTAAAAACGCCCGGTATACCTCATCCATACTTGCCATAGTTTGTTACCGGTATTTGTTCAACGCAGCGAGTACATTTTCAGGGACTGCGCTTTGAGACGCTAAAACGGTAGGGCCAGCGTTCCCGCCAGAGAATGCTGCACGCAGTTCTGCTTTCAACGAGTCTACCTCTCTTTGGGCAGCCGCGATCATGGCTTTATGTTCCGGGGTATTGGCTTTTACGCCCGCCGGGGGAATAACAGAAATTGAATTCAGTCGTTCTTGAGCGGCTTTGAGCATGGGTTCAAGCCCACTAATCGTCAGTGCAGAACGGCGGTACTCGTTTTGACCGCTGCCTTCCCCGTACTGCATACCAGCAACTTGCAACCGCTGACCAAGTTCCGCATTGAACTGACGAATCTGCTCAGCTTGGTTCTCAAGTTGGAAGATGTTCTGGTACCTCTTCTCTTCAAAGTCCCGCTTGGCAGTACGCTCACCGCGTGCCACCTGATCTTGGTACTTCCGAAGATCCGCCATCTCTCGGCTGAGTTCTTTCTCAGTCTGGCGAAGTTCTTTCTGGGCAGCACGGTACTGTTGCATACCGCCAATCGCACCTTCCGCAGCCGCGCCAAGGAAGCTAGTACGCTCACGACCACCACGAGAAGCAGCCGCAGCCATACGGAACCCAGCCTCAGCCAGTGCCATACGCGCAGCATCCTTCTTCTCGGCATCAAGTCCGGACAAAGCCTTCTCAATACGCTTCTGCTCTTGAGGCGAGAACGTATCAGGGATTTCCTCAAACTTACGTCCTTCAACTTCTTTACGCATCTGCGCGAGACGGCTTCCCATGCCAGCACTACCGGGAGCAGCCATAGGTGCAGTTGATACAGGAGCCGGTGCCGCAGGTTCTTGACGAACTGGCCGACCAAACGAATCAATCTGACCGGCGGCAGTGGCCTGCTCAAACGAAGCAAACGGACTTCTAGTAATACCCATCGGCACTGCGCTTTGCGAAGGAGTTGCCTTTGGAGCAGCGGGAGCCTGCGGAACTACTTTGTCCGCGCCGAGGCTACGAAGAATGCGTTCGTTCATTGCGGCACCGCCACCTTTGGCGATATCAGCTTCTGAAGCGTAAGGCATACCGAATGATTCACGAATAAATGGTTCAGACAATCGCTTATTAAGTCGGGCAATACCTGACTCTTCGCTCATCTCACGAGAAGAAAGTTCTTTACCAGCCTGCCGCAAAAGTTCGTTTTCTTCCGCAGTACGCATCATTGGCGACTTACGCAGAATGCGCTGTATCTCAGCTTCCAGCCCTGTTTCACCACCCTCAACAAACGCAACAATACCCCCACCCGCAAACTGCGGGTACTCCATACGGCCAGCGTCAATCGCGCCAAGGCCACGGTCCATCGGCTGCGGAGCGGGAGCAGGAGCCTGCATACCGGCAATCCCACCCTGCTGAGCCTGCATCTGCTGATCAGCCATATTCAACTGATCTTTGATCGTGGGAGGCGTTTGAGGCGGTTTGACTTGTTGCTGCTTCAGTCGCTGGAACTGATTCATCATGGCATACAGGTCTGCCATCGGAGCAACGCCTTGAGTAGCCATACCCTTGACGTACTGAATCGCCTGATCAGGGGGCATCCCTTTGGACATGGCCTGCTGAAGCGAAGCCATCATCGCACGACCTGTGCCGCTAACTGGACCGATCATTATTTACTTCCCCGTGGTTGAGCCAAGGCCACCAAACAGGCTACCCAAACCTAATCCTACGCCAGCAATCTGCCCAAACATACTGCCCGGCGCTTGGTACATGGTCTGTGTCTGTCCCGTCGCTGGGAGGCCACGCAGGATGCCCGACATAAACTCCAACTGCTGATACGGCAGACGCTGCTGGTTGATGAAGTCCTGATACTGCGTATTGAGCAGTTCCTGACCAAAGGCTTGCTGCTGACCACCAGCACCCAACTGAGCCGCGTTAATACCCATTTGTTGCTGGTATTCCTGCTGACCCAAATTACCCAACATACCGGCAGCGGCCAACTGCTGTTGAAGTCCCTGCATACCCAATCCAGCACCAAACTGGCGAGACTGCTCGGCAAGGTTCGCACCAGCCAGACCGTATTGAGCGCGTTGTTGGGCGTTCTGCTGACTGAACTGATTGGCTGCTGCCAACTGAGCCAGAGCCTGTTGCTGAGCCTGAAG
>Ga0049081_10000582_pt1 | contig 14066 bp, 15 predicted proteins | sample GreLakmeER78MSRF_FD_66717 | JGI IMG/M metagenome (GOLD analysis project Ga0049081, IMG submission 66717) | Freshwater lentic microbial communities from great Laurentian Lakes, MI, USA - Great Lakes metaG ER78MSRF | ecosystem: Environmental > Aquatic > Freshwater > Lake | place: Great Lakes...
CCGCTTATTCACTATGTCCTCTCATTCATTTTATATATAGCCCGCTTATCCGTTACTCTATCTCATTCAATAATATTATTTCGCCCTCTTATTCAGTGACTCAATACGTTCAATTTAATTAAGCGTTCACATATGTGAAAGGTAGTATATCTAAATATAACAAGTCACCAGTTACTGGAGGGTTTAAATTAAGATCAGTATTTCTTGTATTCCAAGTAGCAGAATTATCACTATTAATTTGCCAGAATCCATATATATTATAACCAGTTGTAATATTATATAAAATCCCATTAAAATACGGTAGATTCTCTTGAGGAACACCAGTATAAATTGGCGGTTGCAATTGAAAATTAGTAGTAATCACATTTATATCAACACCAACAGAACAGTCAGATGTACACGAAAGATATAAACCAGATACAGCATTATACGTCGACATATTTCCTAAGGTAGTAGTTTTATAACCTTCATAAATTGTTAAAGCTATCGCACCGGATGAACACGTAATAGTCCATACAGGTAAAGTAGTTATGTTAGCTATTTGTGTCGCAATAGCAGCAGCAGGAGGAGTTATAAATGCTAGTTGATTTGCATTTGCAGTTGCACTAAGTACTTGACCACTTGAACCAGCACCACCAACAATATTTAAACCAACTGTAGGAGCAAGTGCAGGAGTTCCACCAATCAAACAATAACCAGCAGAAGTTGCAGCAACACTTGTAACAGTTCCAGTTCCAGCAGCAGGAGTTTGCCATATTAATGCACCATCGCTATACGAGAGGACGTCATTGTTCACAGCGGAATCTGATACATTTATCCCGATCACACCACCACTAGCAATTGATAACCCAAAACCCGCACTAGTAATAATTGGATCTACAAATGATAACGCATTAGTAACTGAAGAAACCGATAAAAGTTGACCTGCTGTTCCAACAGCACCTGAAGGACTTAAACTTAAACCAATTGTTGGTGTTGATATAGCAACACCAGAAACTGCACAATAATTGTTCGCACCAACGTGTGTCACTGTACCAACAGGTGGTGTAATCCATTGCATATTGCCTTCTGTAGCATCAGCAGACAAAATAAAACCACTAGTTGGACTATTAGTTATATTTAAATCTAGTTTCGCTGTATCTTGTGTATTTGAAATATATAAACCAGTTGCAAGTGTAATGTTAGGCTGTGAAGTTTGCGAAGATACAGATAAAGGTAAAGTAGCCGAAACATTGACAACTGTTCCGGGATTTTGGTTTATAAATTCTAGTTCACCTTCATTTGCAGTTGCACTAAGTATTTGTCCATTAGTACCAGCATTAGTAACATTTAAACCAACAGTTGGAGTAGTTGTAGCAGTTCCGCCAATTAAACAATATTTATCAGTAGTTGCTGCAACACTTGTAACTGTTCCACCTGAATTAGAATCACTACCCCATACAAGAGCATTTGAAGCAGAACCTTTAACTACATCAGTAACACCCGCAACAAATGAACCAGCGATAGGCAAAGACACAACACCCGCAGTATCTAATAAAGGAAGAGAAAAGGTTAAACTATCACCATCAGCACCCCACACTAAAGCAGAAGCAGACGAACCTTTAACTACATCAGTAACACCAGCAACAAATGAACCAGCAATAGGCAAAGAGATTACAGTCCCCGTAACATCAACAGGAGCAGTTGCCGTATAAACCGTATTAGAATCACTACCCCATACAAGAGCATTTGAAGCAGAACCTTTGACAACATCAGTAACACCAGCAACAAATGAACCACCAATTGTTAAAGAAATAGCATTACCAGAAACTTTAACAGGTGGAGTTCCAGTATAAACAGTATTAGCGTCAGTTCCCCATTGTAAAACAGTAGCAGATGAAGACATAACAACGTTGTTTGTAGCAGACCAAGTTCCAGAAATAGGTAAAGAAACAACACCCGCAGTATCTACTAAAGGAGCAGAAAATGTTAAACTATCACCATCACCACCCCACTCTAAAGCAGTAGCAGATGAACCTTTGACAACGTTATTAGAAGCAGAGTAAGTTCCAGCGATAGGCAAAGAAATTACAGTTCCCGTAACATCAACAGGAGCAGTTGCGGTATAAGTTTTTGAATTATCGTTCGCCCAAAATAAAGCAGTAGGACTTGAACCTTTTATTACATCATTAGTTCCTGCCGCCCAAGTTCCAGCAATAGGCAAAGAAACAACACCCGCAGAATCTACTAAAGGAAGAGCAAAAGATAAACTAGAACCATCGGTTCCCCACTCTAAAACATTTTGAGCTGATGATTTAACAACGTTATTAGTTTCAGACCAAGAACCAGCAATTCCCATTTTTACAATAGGAACCTCGGCAGTTCCTAATATTTGTATATTATCACCTGCAGAAATACTTTGAACGCCACCACCAGGACCCGGCGCGATATCTAACGCAGCTTTTAAATAATCTAACATCTCAGGATTATTGATTAATGTATTAATAGACATCTTATATAACATACCCAAGAAAAAAAAAATCTATAATATTATATTATGTCAAGAACTTTTGAACAGGATTATATATACGGAAAACAAGGAGAGAACGAAATTATAAATATTATAAATAATTATTTTAAAGATAATATAAAAATAATATCAAATTCAAAATCAATATATGATTTTGAAGGTGATAACAATATATATGAATTAAAAACGAGAACAAATAATTATAATAAATATAGTACAACTTTATTAGGATATAATAAAGTTATTGAAACTAAAAAGAAACAATTTTTTATATTTAATTTTACCGATGGTTTATATTATATAGAATATAATAAAGATTTATTTGATACATTTGAAAAAAAACAATATGTTAGAAATGCGAGAAGTGATTATAATGATACATTAAAATTATATTTATTTATACCAATTAATAAATTAATTAAAATCATTTATTGATAATAGATATTTGATGATTGCTTATTAGGTCGTACCATAGAACCAAACAAACGCGATTTACCCATACCTGCACCAGATTGTTGGACGTCGTGAACTAATTTTTTACCGATGTTATAAGCGTCCTTCAAGTCTCCATAATGAGACTTACCGAAATCATAAGCAGTTGTTCCCATTGCATAAGCTTTCTTGAATAAATCAGATACACCACCACCGAAGAAGAATCCATTAGAATGCTTACTATTTTTATATTCTTGATGCGCGATAGCAGGTAAACCGCGACATATATCAACAACATTACCAGGAATTTGCAAAAGTGAGTTATTATATTGCGACCCGACACGTCTTAAAAGCGCCTTATTAATGCCTACAACATATAAAGTTATTGTTGGAAATGCAGTTGCAGTATTGTTTATAAATGTCGCGTTTGACACATTGAAGATATAACGCCCAGGGCTTCCAGTGGTATCACCACTTTTTAACGATAAATCTAATGCAGGGTTGATAACTAAGACAGAACCGCAACCATAAAGAGAAGGAACAATAGTTGAAACAGATTGAGTTAAATTATCACCTCTAAAACAAGGACGTGGCATAACCAAACCATTACGAACTGAAATATCGAATAATTGATTTACATTGGCTCCAGCAAGTTGAGGTAATCCATTGTCCATTGTACAAGTCAAATTCTGAATAGTTAAATATTTATCAGCAGTTTGGCACGTTCTAGAATTATTAGATAAGCGAGCGTATACCATAATTAAATATGGGACATTGGTAAAGTTACAGACCTGAGAATTAACGTTGACAACTTGAGTGAATGCAGCAACTGGGACACCCTGCGTGATGTTATTTGAGAAAATAGAATATTCATTATAAGGATATACACTCTCTTTTGGTACTTGCAAAATGGTATTATCTTTTGGGGTCAAATAAATGCAATTCAATTGTGCAGAATTAGTAAAGGCGACAACACCATTAAGGAGAGTCAGAGCACCAGGGAAAAAACAGAACATATTATTAAACAGATCAGGCACCCAGTTGATACTAATAAATTCACCGGTGATGGCATATAATGCCTGCTTTTCAGCTTTACTGATGTTAGTAAATGGAGTTATAAGTGGTTCATAAAAATTAACAGTTAAAACAACAGAACCAGACGCACCAGCGGCGAGCGTATTACTACCAGTAGCCGAGCTAATAAACCAACCAGTTGTACGAGGTTTAAAAACACCATCTCCAGCCAAACTTGAAGAATAAGAGGCTAAAGGCGAAAAATTAGTGCCAGATGCAGCAGAATATGAATCAACAAAATCAGGCATTGTGTTTTCATAGAAGTTCTCCATTTCAGGATATAGATTAATACGTGCTATACCGTCTAAAATATCGTTTGTGTTCATATTTCTTGAAGCTTGATTGATTTGATGATTTATATTGGAAATACCACGATTTAATGAGTATTGACGCAAACCGAAATTATCAGAATTTATGATATTCAATGGGCCTGCAGTTGTATTTTGGCAAGTAATAGTAACAGAACACTGCATAGTGACAGTCAAACGAGAATCTCTAGCAGTATATGTAGCGATATTATTTAAATTGAATGAAGTATTTTGAAGAGAATGTGAAGATGATTGTAAAGGATTATAAGAAGTGGTCGCACTTCCTTCTTCTAGGACGTAAACAACCTTATTAGACGAGACAGCCTCTAAACGTGTATCGATAACGCGTGCATAATGGATGCTAGGAACTCCACCCATACTCATCATACTTTCGGACATTTCCATTTCAGACATTGTATATATTATAAACTAGATTTTAATTTATAATATAAAATTATTATATTATAAATTAAAATTATTATATGTTTTTTTTTAAAGTATTTTAATTTAATTTATTTTAAGAGCTTTTAAACTCATTGTATTATAAATAGATTTTTTAATAAACATTAATTTAAAACTGTGTGATATACCCTTGTCTGTAGTAACAGGAAACAGATTATTGTACTGATCTAAATAATTTACTTGAAGCGATACTGCATATAGTGGTTTAGACTGCTTAAATTCAAAAACACGATATAAACTATCCGCATTATATGCATAAATCTGTTGAGCTAATCCTGCACCATTAGGTTGGCTTAAATCTGGTATATAATCAGTCAAGACGTTAACATATGATGTATTTTGTAAGCCTGAAGGGTTATTAATAAAAAATATTTCACTAACTACTGCCATTTGTGTTGTAATTAATATAGATTTTATACCATTCCAATACCCATACGCGTTAAAATCATAAGAACTTTTTATATAATTTACAGTATTAATCGTAATAAAATTAATAATATTATTTTGTATAATAATTTTATTATCTTTTCCATTTGGGTCCAATGTTGCCCCATTATATATAGATGTAAAAGGCAACCCGACGAAATACAATGCAAAAGGGTTATTAAAATATATTGACACTACATCATTTCCATCAAATTGACCAGGCTTTGTATATAAGCTTATTAATTGTGTCGTTGCATCGTAAAAGAAAAAAGGAGCAGTAAACGTATTGCTTGCAATTGTATTTAAACTAGCAGTCGCGGCTTTTAATGTATTATTAAACATTGTGACCATTGAGGTATAGTCAAATATATTATAGTATTCGTTGAATGTTTGAGTGGCTGTGCCAATTACTGGTATTTTATATGGTGATATTGTTACTTCCGGTATAAATTCCATAAATGTTTGTGCCGAATTAAAATTTTGATATGATAAAGTAAAACTGTAAACCGTTTTATTAATATCTAAAATTGGTGTTTGAATTATTGGATAAGCAACCGGGAAATTATAACCACTAATTGAAAAACGTATAATACTGCAGTAATATTCGGATGGATTCTGTATAATAGGTTGATTGTTATTAGCCACCACAGAACTTAATATAAAACCTGGGTTAGATTCATTTAAATTCAAATTACCAGCCAAAGTAGGGTCATTATTACCAATTGAGATGTTATAATAAATTATATCTTCGCTCATATTTATATATATATGACTTGAGATTTTAATTTAATTTATTTAATTTTTTAAGACAATATTTAGCGACATATATATCGGGATTTTTTATTTTATTTTTTATATATAAATTATAATATTCTATATCATTTAATTTATTATTATGTAATCTATGAGTAACAAAACAGCCACACGTTTGTGTATTTTCTGCTTGATATATTGTTTTATTCCAAAAAATCAAGTTTTTATATTTTTTACATAATAATAATAATCTATCTTGTTTCTCATTTAATTCTGCACGCTTTTTTGATGTCAATAAACTTAATTCGGCATCAGGTGGTACCCCGTATGAGCTAAAAAATTCAATTATATCTTTACATTTAAATATACAAACCCAGTGCCCAGAATTTGAACTAGCGATAAGATATAAAATAATTACTTTATCGCAATCTATAAATAATTCATTTACATCATTAATATTGTTTAACTCAGTATATAACATTATCTTTGCGTCAGGGTTTAGATCCATCATTTCTAAATAATTTAAACTATAATCTAATAAATTGTTACTATTCATTATTATATAGTAGAATATATTTAAACTAAAAATATATATTTATCACTTATGATGGTTTTTGGGTGCTGCTTCTTTATTACAACGAAATTTGATTTAAGTTCATTAATATTTTTTACAATATCTTTAGGTAAAAATAATTTTTTTTCTAGTAAATAATTATATGTCCCTAATCCTGATCTTTTCGGAAATATAGCAACCGCCGACGCTTCAAATATTTGGTTACGAGTTCTGGTATAGTCTGAGGGATTATGGTTAACAAAAATAGAATATATACCATAACTACGACCATTTCTAAGAATTTCATCACGTAATCTGGCAATCTCTTTGTTTATTTTGATGTTCTTAAAATCTTCAATGTCATCAAAAATAGTTAAAATAGGAGAACCAGCCGAGCTCATTTCAGATAATGTATAAGGGTTATTATATATATCGTCATCAATTTCAACTCTTATAATTTTTTTAATTACGTCTAATGACTTATCCTCAGCTTTTGATGAAAATAATAATATATTTGATTTTGGGAATTTGTCAATGAATTTTAAAACATATTCTTTTATAAACGTACTTTTTCCAGAACCAGTCTCTCCGCATACATAGATTCTATCAACTTGTTCTGTCTTCTTAAAATCTGTAATTTCAGGAAAAAAATAATTAGTTTTATCATTTAATCTTATTTTATCTAAAACTGGTGATTTTTTCTTATCATCATCAATATCATCTTCTTGGTAATAAATAGAATTGACAATTTTATTTTTACTATTATATAAATTCGCGATTTTTAAACCATCGGTAAAATTTAGAGACATTATATATAAGTAGGCTAGAAAAAAAAATATCATACATCATTTTTTAAAAAAACTTAACATTTTTTTAAAAAACTTAATTTTTTTAGATGTTTTTTTATAGGTATAAAATATATTCTTTATAGTTTATTTATAGGACATAAGGTAGAAATGGTAATGCAGCTTGACCTACTTGAGAGACGCCAGAGATAATATCATTGAATATATTACCTCCGTGCATCACTAATATTTCTTTAATTGTTGCTTGTTGTGCTTCTGTTAATCTATGAAGTGGATTTTCAGGATCTGCTTTAGCTCTTTTATTCAAACGCATAAAACGGGTTGACAAAGCTAAATCGTCGACGGCCTTTAAACGTGGTGCTCTAGGCGTGGTTGCTGCTTTTCTTGGTTTTTTATTTAATTTTTCAAATTGTTTAGCTAAATTTTTAGCTGCATCTAATGCAACTTTATGTGATAAATTTGCAGCAAGTCCTAAATTATATTGATCGAGAATAAATTTATCTTTAGCTTGTTTATTTACAGCTCGTGTTGCTTTACTTTTTGCTTTAGAAGCAGCAGACATAGCACCACCAACGCTAATACCCCCATAATATGGGTCAGCATAGTGAGCACCTCCAACAGCAATTCCACCGCGATACCCTAGCGAGTACGCTCCACCCATTGGTTCCATTTGAAACATAGACATATTATATATATTAACTTAGATTTTAATTATAAAAAAATATTTCTATATGTTTTTTTTAATATAAAAAACCACCTTTAAAATTAGATAATAAATGAGATTTTAATGATAGGGCAATATTTGCATATGGTGTTAAATTTAATACTTTTTTAAATATACTATTATTTTTTCTTACTTCCACATTTGAAGCAATCTTTCCGAATATTTTGTATAAGGGGTCATATTCATTATAAATACGATGATTATTGTTATTATTAATATATTTTAGCTCAACTGCTGGATTATAAGAAACACCTTTTATTAATAAACCTTCGTGTAGAAACTGATCTAAAATAGCGCCACCGAGTGAATGTGCCACTCCGAAATAATAATATTGTTCTTTTGGATATTGTGCCTGAATATCTAACAAAGTTCTTTTATCTTCTAAATAAATTTTACTTTTATATAATGAACCGTTAGCAATTCTTAAATCTGCTTGAATATCTTTTAAATCTGCCGTACCACGTATAGCACAAACAATTATATTATTTTGTAAATAACATTTTATACCATCTGAATATGGATTTAATAATAACCACTTGTCAACGTTCTTTTTTGGGTTCTTCTCATATGATTCATTTTCTAATTGCCATAATATAGAATTACTAGGGATTGACATATATATAACGTAGAATATATAATTATACATATATATTAATATTAAACTTTTTTTTGATATTTTTTATAGCATCATTTATATCTATTTTTTCCCATAATAGCCATCTTGACCAAAAACTGGGCATTTTTGGATCATTCCAGTTTTCACGTTTAGCGTGCCTCAAAATATAATTTTTTTTTCTAGCCTCATTTTTATGAGTGGTTAGATCCTCATAACGTTTATCCCCGAAATCTACTTTATAACCATCTTCAAATATAATTCTAAATTTTTTATTTGCTAATGGTGATTTTTCTAATAATACATTCATATATATAATCTTAGAAAAAATATATAGAAATTATTATTTTCTATGATATATATATATATATGTTTATTGATTTATTAAGCGAATTTTTAGAGTGTAAAAAAGAAGAAATTATAGAAGATAGTGAAAACGACATAGATTGTTTACAAGCTTATAAATATAATGATAAAAAATATGTTGTAGGAGATGATATAACAGTCGAAAAGGCTATTATACAATATATGTTAAATTTTATTGATACTCAGATTATACCAAATGAAAAAGATGAAGTTATATTTAATGAAAATATAGAAAAATTAGAATTATTTAATAAAAATAATAGAGCATTTATAATAGCGTCTGATGGTGAAGAACATTTTTATAAAGATACTTATATATATAGAATTGAATAATTATATTACATCAATTTTTTTCTTTTTTCAATTCTTTTATTTGATTATAGTATTTTTTATTAAAATGTTGACGAATATCACGTCGGCAATCTTTACACGATGCATATTTTTTCGCAAAACAGTCTAGAGGCTTTATTATTGCACATTTCCTGCATTTTTTATATGTATCAAAAAAATTAGTCAAAGTCAAATTATCTATTATTATATTATCCATTATATAATATACTATAGATTTTATTTCTTAAGTATTATTATAATAATTCTTATATATTATTATAATAAAATATATAAGAATTATTATAATCTATTATATTGTATATTATGAAAAATCATTTTTTTATGGCATATGCAGGAAATAAACGACAAGAAGTCGAAAAAATATATGAATATATTAAATTAAACGATATAACAACTATCATTGAACCATTTTGTGGATCTTCTGCATTAAGTTATTATATATCACAACAGAACCCGAAAAAATATAAGTATATTATTAATGATAATAATAATTTCTTGATAGAATTATATAAATTACTAAAAAATAAAGAAGCATTATTAGAATTTCAAAATGAAGTTAATTCAATTTTAAAAACTATTGATAAACAAATATATATTAATCTTGATAAAAAAAATCTTATAACTTGGTTTATACACAATAAAATAAATAATATTCGTCCTGGTCTATTCCCTCTTGATTATAAATATAAAGAAATTAATTTATTTGATTATCCAATTAATAAATTTATAAATAATGAAGATGTTGATATATTAAATATAGACGCTATTGAATTAATTAAACAACATTGTAATAATGAAAAAACGTTAATTTTTATTGATCCACCTTATTTAAGCTCTTGTAATGATTTTTATAAACACCCATCAATTAAAATTTATGAATTTTTATATAATAATGATATAAAACATTTCAAAAGTAATATATTACTATGTTTAGAGGATATGTGGATCATAAGATTATTGTTTAAAACATACGACTTTATAACTTATTCAAAATTATATGAAATATCAAAGAAAAAAACGACACATTGTATTATTAAAAATTATTAAATATATAATACTATACTTAAAAAAAAACTATAGTATTATATATATATATGTCAGAAAAACTAAAGAAAAATAAAGAGAAAAAATTGAAGAAAAATAAAGAAGAAAAGAAAGAAGAAATATCATATATAAAAAAATATGATAACTATGATGAAGCTTGTAAAAAATTATTCGTTTTCTAATTTAGGGGTTCCAGGTGGTGTGTCTGTGCATTTTATGCAGGCAAATTTTTTTATTTTTAACTTATTTATAATATTAATTACAAATAATGTAATACTTGTTAATATAGCTAATATTTCTATATCCATTATATATATTTAGATTATTGTTATTATAAATATTTGATTCATTCTTTTTGCCCTACTAAGAGCAGTATAAATTAAGTTATAATCAAATACACAGCTTAAATCAATAATTATTTTATTATTTTCTCCAAGCTCTAACCCTTGAAAACTGTGAATCGTCTTAAATAGTTTCATCTCATAATTTTTATGATCTGGTTTCTGTGCTAATTCTGCACCACGTAACATTTTTTTATGAAGAATAGTATTTTTAATAAAATATTTTTCTTTTGCTCCTTTTTTAATAAAATGTTCTGAAAGATGTTTACTCTTATCACCCATATCATTCGTGCAGCTAATGCCTATATCTTCTTCATTATATATAATATCATTAATATCAAAAAATCTTGATTTAAAGACCGATGATTTAAACCATTTGTTAAGTTGTGCTATATTGCCTTTATTTTTAATCATTTGTGTTCTTAATTGATCTAGATTATAATTAAGTTCATCATCAAAACGAAAATTTTTAGTATATTGAACATATTGACATTTAACTTTAGAAGGATTTATAACGTGATTCATCATAGAACACTGGTAATATGAGCCGTCATAATCAATATCACCAATGACAAAATTGAAACAGTGTTTATATTCTTTAATAATCAACTTCGTCTCTTTTTTATAATCTTTTAAAGTTTCTTCATCCTGTATCATAAATTTAATTTCTGGTTTATAACACTTTTCAACCTTTGATTCTCCTAATAATCCGGTTAATTTAGGTACACTTAACCCAATAATATCCGGATATTTTCGCGTCATTCCTTCGATTAAATTCCAACAAGGGGCCGTATAACAAGTTATTTTTTGTTGTAAAAAACGTAATATACTAGATGTTTTACCAGCTCCCCCTTTACCACCAATAACTATAATAGTATCATAAATATATTCATTAGTATATAAGAAATAATCAGGCCATATTAAATTATTATTTGATGAGGTAATATACGACTTAAAAATATCATCATTATTATTAAAATCTATTGTATCTTCTAAATTTTCAAACGATGATATATTTTCTAACCCAATATCTAACCCATAATCTATTGTATTAATTTTATTTTTTGATGGAGTTTCTAAAAATAATTCTAACTGCATAATATTTTGCACCAGTGTTGCAGGTTTAGATGATAATTCTTCAATATATCCCCAATTTTTAAATAATTTCTCTATTTTTGCTTCTTTTACCTTGAAAATAGGATTTTCAATTATATCAACTTCTTTTTTAATTATAATTGAATCAAGTTTAACTCCTAGAATATCTTCTATATTATAATTTAACATCTCATTTAAAACTAATGTGTGATTATAAGAATGTATCGCGAGAGCTAAATGACAATAAGATTGAACATTTTTATTATCTCTTGAAATATGAATAATATTATTATCTTTATAATATGAACAGTCTTTCTGGTTAATAATACTATAATAATTAATATCTTGATTTAATACTTTTATACTTGTATCAATTTTATTATTAATTGTTTGAAAAATTCCGACTGCTAAGCAATAGTACGACGGCGAGTTTTCATTTTCTTTTTTCAAAAAATCTTCATTAAAAGGGATGTGAATGGATGGGCAATAAGTAGCATTAATAAATTTTAATTCACAATGCTCTAATAATAAATTAATCATAGACGAATATAATATATAATTACAATTCATTTTAAATCCTAATTTTTCTAATTTAGTAGTCATTGATATTATTTGAACTTCAAAAAATCCCACAATTTTCTTACTTAATTTATTATAATCAAATGTATCATTGCAGTGACAATGTATGAAAGCTCCAGACGGTAAACCGACGTAAAATTTATTATATTTAATATCTGAATAGTTATAATATGCTTTTCTAAGATCAATCTCTTTATATAAACTATCATCAACTGGCATATTATTAATAAATCTATGCACAATAAAATCATATTCTTCTAAAAATTTAAATGTCTCGCTATCTGTACTGATACTATATTTTTCTATTTGATGTTCTTTCTTCCAATTTTTAAATATTGTTTTAAATTCGTTATCTTTAACTTTATAAACGTTATCATATGTATATACTGAACCATACTTTTCTATATAATATTCATTATCATTTTTTATTTTCTCTAATTCTTCTTTTGTTTCAAGCTCAATTACTTCATTAAATGACGATGTGCATAATTCTAAGTGGTTATAACGTGTATTCATAAACTCTATTTTATACCTATTAAACTTGTCTTTATTAAATTCTTTATCATCTCCATTAACTAAATCTTTTATAGTGATACTAGCTTTAATTAATTGTCCAATTTTGCACAATGTTTCGTCTGTATATGATGTAGCATATTGCAAACGAGAATTTAACAATTTATTATATGCTGCTTTTGCGTTCTTATCATTAGGGTTCTTCATTTTAATTTCAAAATATTTTAAGCATCCATCATAAACGCAGGTATTACTTAAATTATTTTGATATGATTGAATTTCTTTCATATGAGTTTTAACATCTTTGTTATTTATTTTTTTAAATGCTTCAGCCTTAAAAATAACATATCCTTTATTATTAAAAGTATGTAAGAATAAATATGGATACCATTGATATGGATCAGTTTGGGTGGTTGTTTGAATGACCATATTATTTATTATTAATCTTGAATATTCTTGAAAAGTATATCTCCACGGGTCAAATTCTCCACCTAAATTATAATCTTCATTTTGAACTAATGTATTATCTGCATTATAATACTTAAGCGAAAATGAATATAATGAATCGGGATATTTATTAACAAATTGTTTTGCAATTTTAATATATAACATACGATCTCGATAATTATTAATATTATTAATATCAAGCTTTATGAATCCGTGTTTAAAGCTCTTTTGTTGTTTCATAAATTTATTTAATGCAGATATTGTCTTTACTTCATTTTGATTTAATAAATAATTGTATAATTGAATTAATTTAGTCTTTTGATATTGATAAGCCTTATTAATCAATGCTGTTTTCTTACTTTGTGATAATTTTTTATTACTAACAATTAATTCAACAATTAATTTTCGTATTTTCGGAATTTTAAAATTTGAAATATTCATATATATATATATATAAGATTTTTTTCTTTAGATAATTAAGACTAAAAAAATATTACTATAGTATTTTTTTTAGACTTTTTTTTTCAAATATTATTCTTATTTTTTTTGAAATTAAATTGAACGTATTGAGTCACTGAATAAGAGGGCGAAATAATATTATTGAATGAGATAGAGTAACGGATAAGCGGGCTATATATAAAATGAATGAGAGGACATAGTGAATAAGCGG
>Ga0049081_10000584_pt1 | contig 14058 bp, 13 predicted proteins | sample GreLakmeER78MSRF_FD_66717 | JGI IMG/M metagenome (GOLD analysis project Ga0049081, IMG submission 66717) | Freshwater lentic microbial communities from great Laurentian Lakes, MI, USA - Great Lakes metaG ER78MSRF | ecosystem: Environmental > Aquatic > Freshwater > Lake | place: Great Lakes...
TCAATCTTCAGTCCCAGCAGGCGGCAGAGCAGGCTCGTCAAAGAGCCGCAGAGATGGGCATGTCTGCACAGCAGCAGCAAGAGGCTGCTCGTCAGGCACAGGAACAGTTCCGACAGAGTGCGTTCCAACAGACAGAAGCCGCTAGACAGGCACAGGATCAGTCAGGTTTGGGTCGATTCCAAGCCCAAGAGGCGGCTCGTCAACAGCAGGCTCAGTTCAGAATGCAGGCTCAACAAGCCGGTGAACAGGCCCGTCAGGAAGCCGCTCGTATGGGACTCTCTGCTCAAGAGCAGACTGACGCAGCCCGTCGCGCACAGCAGCAGTTTCAGATGCAGGCCCAGCAGTTCAATGTGGAACAGCAGCGACAGAGGGCTATGCTGGGTCTTGAGGGCGCTGCGGCAGATCGTGCTGCATTGGCCCAAAGGCTCAGTGCTGCGGAACTACTCTCTGGTCTTGGCGGAAGCCAACAGGAGTTGGACCTCCGCCGCTTTGCTGCACAAATGGGAGTCGGCACAGAACGCCGGGGTCTCATGCAGCGTGGACTGGATCTGGGCTACGAAGACTTCCTGCGTCAACAGGCGTATGGACGGGAACAGTTGGGTTACCTCAGCAATTTGTTGCAGGGTGTTCCCATTAATCCGGGCAGCACTGTCCAGACATTTGGTAGAGTTCCGTCAGCCGGAGAACAGGCATTGGGCGCAGGCTTAGGATCACTGGGTCTATACCAAGCCCTTGGTCGAGGTGGTTAAACAATGAACATCCTTGAAGCAGAAGACATGGTTAAGGGTCTTCCTGACCAAGTTCTTTTCCAGTACGCCCAGAATCCCCCCCCGCAGATCCCTCAGTACCTTGCGGTCTCTGAGGTTCAGCGCCGTCAGGACATGCGTCAACGTTTTCAGGCTCAGTCTCAGGGTCAACAGCCCACTGTGATGGACCAGATCCTTCAGGGTGGTTCCCCTGAACAAGCCCCTCAGGGTGGTCCTCCGGGCGGTGCGCCTCCGGGTGCAGCCCCTCCGGGTGCGCCTATGGAACAACCGATGACTGGTGCGCCGATGGGCGGAATGTTCCGTGGTGGAATGACCCGCATGGCTAACGGTGGACTGACACCGGGTGGCATAGTTTATATGCAGGAAGGAAGAACCGTTCCGGGTATCTTTTCCCTTCAGCATCAACTCCCCGGCCTTTACAACGAAAGTGGTGAGTTGAAGCCTGCTGTTGCTGCGGTTCGTGATTTCCTTGCCCCGCGTAGAGCGCAGTTCTCTGTGATCCGCGAGGCTGAGGCTCTGCGTAGTCAGGGCAGACTGGATGAAGCCGTTGCGCTTTTGAGAAGCGAAGGCATTGACCCAAGTCGCGTACTGGGTGAGCGTCCTGCGGCACCTCCTGCCGCTCCTGCCGCCGCACCTGCTGCTGCTCCGGGTCCGGTTGACTTCATGGCTGAACAAAGTGGTCAGCCGCCAATGAACTTTTCTCTGCCTGCGAATTTCGGAATGCCATCTGCTGCCTCTGTTTCTCAGCCTCAAGCGGCACCTCAGGCTGCGCCCCCTGCACCTCCTGCGCCTAATGTTGCGCCCGGTGGCATTGGTGACCTCGCGCCTAGACAGCCGACTGGTGGCATCCCAAGTTATCTAGCCAATCTTTTGAAGCCTCAGGAAAGATCACCTGAAGTTCAGGCTGCAATTGATTTAAACAGGCAGATGGCGGAACAAGGGCTTCCGGCTCCGGTTGATCTCAGTCAGTACGTCAAGTCTGCACAACAGCGTCAACAAGAAGCCCAAGCAGAAGCCCGTCGTATGGCGATTGCCAACACGTTGATGGGACTGGGTACGGGTCTTGTCGCAGGTGATCCTGCCGCAGGTTTGCAACGCGCCACTCAGATGGCGACTGAGACTTTGCGAGAAGGCCGTAAAGAAGCGCAGGCTGAAGGCCGTATGGCTGAACAGTTGCAGTTGCAGCAAGCGCAGCAACAGCGTCAGGCCGTTTTGGATGCAATGAAGTTCAAGAGCGAGTCTGTCAACTCCATTGCCAACCTTGTCTCTGGCGAAGAGAAAGCGAACCGCAATGACAAATTGCAGGCCGCTCAGATCGTTGCCACTTACAATGCGGCTCTTGATAGAAACCGCGCTGAACTTGAATCTCAGGGTAGACTTGACGAGCGTTCATTGAGAACAGCAAGGACTGCCGCATTGCAGTCAGCACGAGAAATCTATCTTGCTAACCCGGCTAACGTCACTGGCAAAACCAATGACGAGATCGCCAGAGAACTTAGCGATATGGCTCGTATGTTGGACCCGGATTCATTTGGTTCTTCAGGCTCTACTACGGCAACTCCAAGCGGAAAATCTAGGTTTACGATTACTGAAGTCAGAACGGGGCGGTAACAATGCCTACCTATCGCGTTACGGACTCCGTGTCTGGGGTAACGCTTGATTTAACAGGCGACTCTCCGCCAAACGAGCAAGAACTTCAGGATATCTTTAGAGGATATAAGCCACCTGAAGCGCCAAAGCCAGAAGAGCAATCTGCTCTTCGTCAGGTTGCTGACGTTCCGTTGCAGTTTGGAACGGGTGTCGCTCAGGGCGTTCGCTTCATCACTGACGCCTTTGGTGCAGACAATGCTGTATCTGAAAACATCCGTGGTGTAGAGGATTACCTCAGCAATCTTCTCAGCGCACAGGCTAAACAAGATCAGCAAGAAGTTGCCCGTATCTTTCAGGACGCTCAGGACAAAGGACTGGGCGAACAGTTGGGTGCCGGTCTTCGTGCATTGGCTGTGTCCCCGGTGGACTTCCTTGCTCAGGGTCTAGGCACTGCTGTCCCCACTATCGCTGGCGGTCTCGCGGGTGCGGCTCTCAAGGGCGGTACCTTAGCGGCTCGTGCTGCAACCGCCAGTGCGGTGGGTACCGGTATCGGTACTGTGGGTGGCGCAGGTATCACCAAAAGCACCATCTACGATGAGGTTAAACGCGAACTTGAGGCGGCTGGTGTTGACCCAGAAACCGCCGATGAACGTGCCAAGTTGGCTCAGGAATATGGTGGCGAGAATCTGGATCAGATTCTCCTTGGTGCAGGCTTGGGCGGACTTGCTGCCGGAACCGGTTTGGAAAAGGTTCTCGCAAGTCGCATCCTCAAAAACGCAGGCATTGTTCCGAAGTCCATCAAGACCGCAGCATTTGCAGGTGCCAAGGAAGCCGCACCTGAATTCATTCAGGCTGCACAGGAACAGATTGCAGGCAACGTCGCCCTTCAGCGTGAAGGCTTTGAGGACATTCCCACACTGCGTGGTGTCGCCTCTGCTGCGGCACTGGAAGGTTCACTTGGATTCTTACTTGGCGCTGGTGTAGATGTCGCAATGCCTGCACAACAGCAGGCGGAATACGACGCAGCCCGTGCCAACATCACGAACGAAGTAGATCGTGAACGAGAGGCCGCTCTTCGCGCAGAGGAAACCAGACGGGCGCAGGAGTTTATCGCCGCACTTAATGCGGAGAATAAGCGTCGTCAGCAGGGTCAGGCGGATCAAGTCAACATCGATGCGGAGGCAGCGAACATTCGCGCCAGAGTGGGAGAGATTGCCCCGCCCACACAGGATGAAGTCAACACACTGGCTACGCCGATGCGTGGCGCAGATGTGTCCAATGATGTTCAGTTCGGTGTTGCATACGGACAGAAAATTGCCCGTGAGTTAGGCGATTACTTCCCAAACTTTGGTCAGTTCTCCGTCACCCAAGGCGAAACAATTCGCAACGAAGCAGGCGAAACGCAGCCGACCTTTACCATCATCGACTCTGAAGGTAAGCGTTACGGTCAGCCGCTCACGACTTTCGAACAAGCCAACGCCACGGCATACAGTCTCAACAAGGAAGTCCTGAACCAGAATGTTCGGGGTGCCATCCTCAATTCACTTGAGACTTCAAGTCAGGCTTATGACCCTGAGACCACTCAACGTCTCTTCAGTTACGGCTATCGGACACTGAACCCGGATGCCAACACGTTCTCAACGGTTGCCATCAACGAGGCCGCTCAAACGGTAGGACCGCAGTATGCGGAAGCCTTGAGTTGGAGACAGGTCGAAGCACTGCCTCAGGTCAAGAAGAAAGGCAAAGTTGTTGGCTATGAGTACACCCCTGAGGGTGGACAGACTCGCATCATTACGGGTCTCACCAAGGCTCAAGAGATCAACAAAGCCCGTTCTCAAGAAGGCAAGGCTGAGAGCAGCATCTTTGGTTTGGAAGAAACCCGTGCCAACTTGGGGAACAACTTCTCCCGGTTGACCAAAGACATTCCGATTGACCTTCAAACTACGCCGCTCAGTCAGCCGACCCTAGAGTTCATCCGCAACTACGATGCGGTAACTGGTCGCCCCATCACTTCGTTCTACAAGAACGCGGTACTGAATGCAGTCACTGACCTACTGCGTTCAAAGAACGTCACATCGAAAATTGACTCCCCTGAAATCAACGCTCTTTCGAAGAGCCTGATTGGCAAGGAGTCAGTCAAGGGCATGGACTACGGTGAGTCGCGCCTGTTCTTAAAGAAACTGGCGGGATTGCCAAGGTTTGAAAAGCCGACCCAACTTCCTGTCTTTGAGTTCAAGCCCTACAACAGGGAGAACTTCGTCAAGGCATCGAAGTTCATCCAACAGTCCAACGCTCAGGGAGTGAAGCCTACCCAAGATCAGATCATCGAAGCGGCAGGCATCTCCAAGGATGACCCGAAGATCGACGAGAAGATCACTGCACTACAGGCTGACCTTTCTAAGCAGGGCGTTAAGAACACGCCTAAGCCTGTTCTCGCATTGCCTGCCCCTCCGGGTGGAACCATTGATCTAGAGCCGCTCAGAAAGGCTCTGCGTTCGAATCTCAAAGGGTTCGGCCTACAGGATGTGGGTCTGTCCCTTGAGCGCAATCTGATCAAGCCCACTGGCGAGATTGCCCCTGAGGGAACCGAAGGCATGTTCATTCCTGCCATGCGGCAGGTGTTCTTGGCAGTGGATCGTATCGATCCGGACGGATCACTGACTCCTGAGCAGCGTTTAAATGCGCTTAGTGAGATCATGGATCACGAGGTTATCCATGCCACACGGTTGATGGATTTGTGGAAACCTACTGAATGGTCCACTTTGGAAAAGACCATTGCCAAGATCAAGAAGCCGGGTACTGATCAAAGTTACTTGCAGATTGCCCAACAGGGCTATGCAGATCAGAACACGGTGGTTCAGATCGAAGAAGCCGTCGCAGACATGTGGCGCGACTATCGGGCCAAGCGGTTAAAGGTCGCTGGCAAACCGCAGAACCTTCTGGAGCGTCTCGCCCAGTTCTTCCAGAAACTGCGTTCTTCTCTGTCCGGAACCGGGTTCCAGACGTATGGGGAAATCCTGAATCGTCTGGAGACAGGGGAACTGGGTGCGCGTGAGCGTGGTGAGATTCGTACCCTTCGTGCCACAGAGGAAGCCGTTGCCAGAGCCGGTCGTTTGCCTGAGCGATTGCAGGGTCTTGTAGGCGCTCCTGCGCCACGAGCAGCGGCAAGGGCTGCTGCGGTAACGCCTGCTGCGCCAGTCGCCCCTGCGGCTCCTGCGGCGGCTACTACTGTTCCTGCTGCACCCACGGCCCCTGCTGCTCAACCGGCGGCTGCTGCGGCCCCTGCTGCACCCGTCACGACAAGACCCCAAGACTTCGATGTCAGTCTCCTTGAGGGGGCTGAGGTTCGCGAGTCACGCAGACTTCAAACGACACCCATCCAAAGCGCACTGGACCTTGCCCGTCGCAAGTACGCAGATTATTCGACCGCCTCCGAAGAGGAGTTCTTCGGTCGTTTCTGGCCCACCCTGCTGTCCACTGTCAGGGGAACTGTTGCTCCCACTAACAGCAACATTCGCACTGCGGCTAAACGTGCGATCCGTGACATGGATCAGTGGCTGAAGGACAACCCACGGTTCCGTGACTACTACAACAACGACATGGCAGCGACCAAGCGGGTTCTTGAATCTGCTTACGGCCCGCTGAGTGACGAAGACTTCCTGTATTACCGGATTGCAAACGGTCTTACTTCACCTGCCACAAAACTTCCGTCCAATGTGGGCGATGCGCTGCTTGTCTTTGACCTTTGGAAGAACAGAGGAAATCTTGATGACATCAAGATGGGCCTCAGCGCCAAGGGCAATGTCGTTATTGACGAATCTCCGATCAGTATTTCTGGAACCACTGGTGCCAACAAAGCCAGATCGCTCAAGATCATTGATCGTTTGATCCGTGAAAAAGGCAGCGTCAACAATGCAGTCAACTTCCTGAAGGAAGGCGTCACGGTCAAAGACCTTCATGCGTTTAACCGTGAGATGGGATACAAGGGTAACGCAAGCGACATTGGCGCTATACAAGACCTTGTTGAAATGGCGACGGGTCAGCGCGATTTGATACCAAGGATGTTTATCTTTGGTAAAAAAGTTGGCGCATACACTTTGAACATGGCGGGTGACTCGCGCTACAATACGATTGACGTTTGGGAATCGCGGTTCATCAGAAGTTATTTTGATGGACTGTTTTCTGAAAGAACTGGTCTCCCTGAAGTTGTATCAGAGGATCAACTCTTTCAGGATTTCACCAAACTATTTAAAGAGGAATTCGAAAAAGCAACTAACCAGAAATGGGATAACTCAGCACTTCAGGCAATGAGGTGGTTTTACATCCTCAACGCCGCAAGCAAAGCAGGTTATCGCGGAGCATCCACCAATGAAACGATCTCAGAATACACCCGTCGAAGCCTCCAATCCCCTAGAAAGGGCCGCGCTTATCGCAGGGGAACGGGCGATGCAGCGATTGAAAGAGCAGGCACTGTCATCCGCGAAAGCAGGATGGGATCCCAACGCACCGGAGTCGGAAGAGGACGGGCTGAGGGCAGAAGCCTTGCGCCGCTTGAAGGTGCGCCAACTGTCGAAGGGGCGTCAGGGCCAGACCCAAGATTAGTTTCTGTTGCTGAGGATTACGCACGAAAGGCGGGAATCCCATACACCCGACAGCCGCGCTACGTTGAAGTAGATGAGGGTCGTGCCAAGCGAATCGCTGATGCCTATGAGGCGATGCAGCACTCGCCCAATAATCCTGCGGTTAAACAGGCTTACGATGATCTGATGCGTCAGGTTATGGACCAGTACAACTCACTGGTCGATGCCGGGTATACCTTCACATTCTTCGATAGCAAGACTGATCCTTATGCCGGGAACCCATGGAATGCCATGCGTGACCTGCGCCAAAACCAAAGGATGGCGGTCTACGGAACCTATGATGGTTTCGGTACCGAAGGGCTTACCACAGGGGCTGTTCAAAACAATCCTCTGCTGGCAGATACCGGACTGCGATGGCCTGATCAGAATGGCGATGAACAAATCGTCACCGGCAATGATCTTTTCCGTGCAGTTCATGATGCCTTTGGTCACGGGTTAGAAGGTGCAGGGTTCCGGGCAAGAGGTGAAGAGAACGCATGGCAAGCCCATGCCCGTTTGTTCACCGGCCCCGGCCTTGGTGCATTGACTTCAGAGACACGCGGCCAAAACAGTTGGTTGAACTACGGTCCATACGGCGAAAGAAACAGAAACGCCAAAGTAGAGGACACTGTATTCGCTGAACAAAAGACCGGCTTAATGCCTAAATGGACATGGCAGGAAGGGCTTGATGTGGCTCCCACTGTGGAACCCATTGCGCGTGAAGCCCCGCGCCCTCAGGCGCAACTGGACGATGCGGTCGCCAAGGCTGAAGCAGATGTCGCTTCAACGCCTGTCATGGCAGTGCCGCTCTACAATCCGGGTGCTTCACCCGAAGCCCTGTATGTCGCGCAGAATCCTGACCAAGGATTGAAACTTACACCGGAAGAGAACATCCGATACTCGCGCAGGAATCAGCCGCAGTATCAGCCGGGTGTTGAGCAGATTCTGAACAAGTTGACGCAAGACCCACCGGCTCAAACCCCGGCACAGACTGTCATCAATTCGATGCGGATGCCGCCGTTCCGCGACACCATCGACAAGATTCGCCAGAACCTGATTTTCAATTACTCGCGCCTTGAGTTCTACAACAAGGCTCACCCGTCCCTGATGCACAACACTGCGGCAGTCAGTTCACTTGCTGCTGCGGAGTTTGCGGATCGATCCAAGGCGATCTTTGCATCAGCGGTGAAGAGCGGTGTCCCTGTCTACGAGAACGGTGGCTTCACGGTCAAGCCGTTCGTCCACAACGGACGCGAATACAAGAACGGTCTCATCGATGTACTGGCTCCGCTTTACAACAACCCGTATGGAATCAGTCTTGAAAGACTGGCACAGGGTTATGCGATTGCCCGTCGTGGTCAGCGTTTAACCAGAGAAGGCAAGGTGGTTCCGGGTGACCCGGCTGACTTCCCACAGTTGTTGTCTGAGGTGCGTCGGTACACCAATCCTGAAACGGGTAACTCCATCATCGAAGACTGGTTCGATACATGGCAGGCATACAACTCCAACACGGTGAAGTTCCTGCGCGATACGGGGATGATTGATGACGCAGGCGCACAGTTGTGGTTGCAGCAGTCTGATTACTTCCCGTTCTATCGCACAGACAAAACGGGCAAGGATATTTCCCATCCCAAGGTGTTTGGTGGTCTTACTTCAGCGACCAATCTCAGGGCATTGAAGGGTGGAGAGGAAGCCATTGACGTTCCCCTCATGGAAGCCATCCTGACGAACCTTGATTCGGCTATCGCGATGGGCATGAAGAACGTAGCCCAACAGCGAATCGTTCGCGACATGATCAACATTGGTCTGGGTCGAATGGTCCAGCCGGGACAGAACATCGAAGGTCGGCCTGCGGTTACCTTCAAGATTGGCGGAAAGAAATACGCGGCGTTCATCGATGACCCGTTGATCTTTGAATCCATGCAGGCTGTCCCTGAAGTAGAGATGGACGGCATGTTGGGTAATTTGTTCCGTGTACCGGCTACGGTATTGCGTGAACTCATCACCCGTGAACCGGGATACATGGTTGCAAACATGCTTCGTGACACGGCTTCTGTCGTGTTGACGAGCGGATCAAACATCATTCCGGTTGTTGATACGGTACGGAACTTCGCCTCTGGTCTTGATAACCTTGAAAAGTTCGGTGTTGTAGGCGGCTATGACTTTGCCCGTGACCCGAAAGATGTGGTCAAGTTTGTATCAGATGAAGCCCGTAAACGCGGTCATGAGTTCCCGGTACGAGACGATACCAAGTGGGACCAGATCGTAAACTCCAGATACCTGCGTCCGTTAACTGCCGCATGGGATTTCCTTGGTGGTGTTTCTGATAAGGCAGAAGCCTCCACTCGTAATGCGGTTTATCAAGACACCTTGGCTCGTACTGGTGACTGGACTCAGGCGGCATACGATGCACTGTCTGTCATCAACTACGGACGTCGTGGGCGGAACCCGCAGTTGCGAATCATCACCGCCACTGTGCCGTTTTTGAATGCCCGTATCCAAGGCTTGGATAAACTGTATCAGGCTGGGATGGGTCGCTCAGGTATATATCCAGAGCGCAAGAAGAACATCCTGCGCTTTGTCACCCATGCAGGATTGATGGTTGGATTGACTGGCCTCTACTACGCCATGATCTCTGACGATGAGTTGTACGAGAACGAGAATCCTGAAGTCAGGGACAATTACTACATTCTGCCCATCAAGAAAGCCGACCTTGCCAACAAGGAACCGGGCTTCGCAGTCAAGATTCCGATTCCGTTCGAAGTGGGTGTTCTCTTCAAGACCATCCCTGAGCGGATCATGGACGCCTACTACAAGGATGCTCCAGCCAAGGATTTGCAGAACACACTGACTCGTGCGGCAACCAGCACCTTTGCGTTTAACCCGATTCCGCAGACCGTGTTGCCGATCTTCGAAGTGGTAGCCAACTACGACTTCTTCACTGGTAGAGCCATCGTTCCTCAGTACATGATGAACCGTGATGCCATCGCTCAGTCGCGTTTCGGTACCAATGAAATGGCGCGTATGTTGGGAGAAGCGACTGGCATATCGCCGCTGAAACTGGATCACATGATGAACGGCTATCTGGGGAGCCTTGGCACCTACACCTTGGATGTCGTGGACAATGCCCTTCGTGACAACGACCGCGCTTACCCTGAGCGTAAGTGGTTTGAGTATCCGTTCGTGCGTCGGTTCTTCACGACCGCCATGAGACCGGGGTTGCAGGAGCAGTTCTACGAACTGGATAACCGTGTAAACGGCGTGGTCCAGAGCATGAATGCCCTGAAGAAAGAAGGTCGCGCTGATGAACTCCAAGCCTACGTCATGGAGAACCAGAACATTTTGGCCCTCAAGAAGGGCGTGAGTGTCCTCGACAAGATGGTAAGCAACTATCGGGACCAGAAGAATGCGGTCCTGAGAATGGACATCGACCCTGAGGAGAAGCGGCGTATCATCGATGAACTGGATCGCGGTATCGCGTTGCAGTTGAAGGTGATCCCAGAACTCAGGAGATTGGCTTACCGTGAGCCGGACGAAACACCAGAGTGATTACATGGGTAGGGTGAAGTCCCTACCCTGCGTCCTCTGTAGCCTCCTAGGACAGCCCCAGAGCGGCGTAACGGAGGCTCACCATATCCGCACAGGGCATGGCATGGGCGACCGCGCCAGCGACTTCCTGACCGTTGCCTTGTGTGTGGATTGCCACCGGGGAACCCACGGCTTCCACGGAACCAAGGCCCTCATGCGGATTGCCAAACTGAGTGAGATGGATCTGCTGGCAGAGACTGTCCGTCTGATGGACAAAAAGGAGGGGAGAAATGATCTCCCCTCAAATAGGAATGTGATTCCACCAACTGACAGCAAACAGGAGAACGCTGTCAGCGCGGACAATATCAGGGAGGATCAGTCCATTCAACCCCGTGTTCCGCGCCGAAGGAATAAAGCAGTTCAATCAGATCCGACATCTCCTGCTTAGACATCCCTGAAGTCGGTTCCCCAAGAAAAACTATCCCGCCGTCGATACCCGGCACCATCCTCTGTCTACGGATGGCTGCAGTGAATACCCATTTCCAGTCCTTCTTGGTCATCTTCTCGCCATGCCATTCGACCTGACGAGAGATGTCTCCCAGCAAAGACCACATCAGGGCGTTTTGCCCGATGCTCCTGCGGTTCTTCTTGATGACTTGCCCAATGGCAACTTCAAGTTCCGGTTCCATGTGGCACCGGATTGAAGGTCTCAATGATCTCCACTTCAACTACCGTGTCAGCGGGTACCACATAGATCTTCTGACCGTCCCGGTTCCGGACACGAATGATGCACTGAGCCACCTTGTCCTTCTCTACAAGGAACTGCGCTTCTTCCAAAGCATGGTCGATGTCAGTGAACGCCGTTCGATTTTCTATTTGCACGTTTCTTTCTCCTGTTTAGTTTCTCGTTCTCAGAGCGGAGGAATTTGATCTCATCCGCACACCGTTTAAATAGTTCCGACACCACGATGTATTCGAACTCAGTGGTGATCGAATTGATTTCGTTACCGGACTGCTCCACCCAAGACAACACCTCAAGGATGTCCTCTTTGCGCCAGTTCATTCGCGGATATTCTCTTTGCGCCAGTATTTGTTAATCAACGTCAATTCATCTCTGAGTTCCGAAATCAACTGATCACGAATCTCTACGTCTTGAACATAGTTGAGAATCCGTTCCCTCAGTTCCTTGATTTCAGATTGATACTCAGAAATTGTATGCGGGATTCTGTCCCACTCTTTTTCCCATTCATCAATCTCTTTAATCATGGCCCAGTTCTCTGCGTGTTTCTTGCCGAACAAGCCACATCAGTTTCCCGATAAGCATCTGCTCAGTGCGACTATCAGGCTGTGTGGTATCGAACTTGTTGGCAATGTCATGGACCATATCCCAGTCCACAAACTCTAAGTTACCGGCTTCGCCAATCTTGCACCAAACCTTTTCGACTTCCTTCTTCGGAACATCAAGGTAAGAGATATCATCATCATTCATGGACAAGCCCTCGCGATAGTTTGGCCCACTCGTCACCGTATTCGACGTTCATGTAATCACGAAACCACGGGCCACCACGGGTAAAGTGAACGGCCAAAGGATTCGGGCAATCTTCTTTGGTATGCCATCCTTCCAAGTAGTTGTAAGCCACAGGCAGTTCCCCAATGCAGTCATTGGTTGCCCACTGTAACCTGTGTAGATAGAGACCTGTTGCAGTGTTTACAGTCTCAGGTGTTAGGTTCTTTTGAACCTGCTCATGTCCGCAGTTAATCAGCATGAACGATGACCAGTTCTTTCTGGGGTACTGGGTTTGAATAGCACCGTCCATCTTTACCCGTTCAGGCGGATTGTAATTGTGCTTAACCACCATCACTGCATTGCTGTAATCGCAGTAGTCCAACACCGTTGACACATCCCCCCGCCACATAAAGTCGCAGTCCATGAAGACTGCCCAGCCTTTGTATCCAGCCAAATGCGGCACGAGGAAGCGTGTAAACGTGAACTCAGTAGAGGACAGCGGGTCATGCTCCCGCCAGTACAGGTTCTTTTCACGCATGTGCTTCTGCTTGATAGGGACAATGTCCAGATCAACGCTGGTGTGCTTGAGCAAAGAGGCACGACACACTTGATACGCAATGTCCTCGCGGCTATCCCAACCGATAAAGATTTTCATGTCTCGCTCCTCGCCCGAATCGCGTTACTTACACCACTTGGACAAGTGTCACAGGTCGGCTCGTAGGCTTCGGCCACCGTCGCACACGCCTCTCGCTCGTCTTTCACCGCAGCATCTAGCAGCCCGCAATACTGCGTCGTTCGCTGCCCTTTGGCGCATTGTCGCCAACCGTCGCGGATCATCTGTTGCTCTTTCTCGGCGGCAACGAGGGTGGCGAATCGTTCAAGTTCTTTCTCATAAATGCCGTCAAGGTGTGGCCTCATGCCGATCAGTTGGCACTCTCGCGCTATGCGGATAATGTCGTCGCGGGTCATTCGTTAATCTCCTCAAACCGAAACCACTCACACACCTGAGCCATGACCGCCTGCTCAATGGCGTCGATCACCTGCTCGTCATCCAGGTCATCGTTGTGTTTGAAAGCGCGGCGGTAGCCAATCGCAGCCCCATCACGCACGGCCATCTGCAAGATCCGGTAAGTGTCAGGCTTCATGTCTCACCCCTCGCCCGAATGGCGGCGGCGCATTGTTCGGCAGCAAACCTTTCTCTAAACCCGCCTAGCGGGTCAGTTGTGTATTGCTTGCTCATGTATGACTTTATTTGTTTTTCACACACCTTCGCACACGCCTCTCTTTCTCGCTCGGCAACTAGGGCGGCGAAGCGTTCAAGACGGTCGTCGATGCCGCGACCATCGACACAAGGGACAGGTCCGTAAAGCGTTTTCTCAATTTCAAATCCCGCTTCCTGCGCCATGCGGATGATGTAGTCGCGGGTCATCGTGCTTCCTCCTTCCATAGCCTGTAATCGTACTGCTTGATCCCACGGTACACCGCTGTCGATAAATGGTAGTGCGGGACTCCCCACTGCTTGATCAAGTCTCTGTACTTGACGTTCCTACCGTTCGCCCGACGCTTACGGTCAAGCAGGATCTTGTACTGCTCAAATGACAGCGTTACCTTCGGACATCTCATATCACACAGCCTCAAACAGTTGCTTACGGCTTGGCCCCTTGTAGTGCAGGATCTTGGCATCGTCCGTCTTGTGTTCGGGTAGACACGCATACACTGACTCGTCGAACTCGGCACAGCCGTACTTCTCAGCGTAGATGCGTAACACTTCTTGATCGCCATACCACGTACGGAACTTCGGATGCAGTTCCTCGTAGATTTTTAACATCTCTACCCACACCTGCGAGTCCTTGACCGCCACAGCGCAGCCCACATACGGGTACAGTTCTCCCATAGTTTTACCCTTGTACTCATCAAACGTCAGCCCACGCTGCTCGATGTTGAACTCCGTGTCGATGTTGAATGACCTCTTACAGAACGCAATCTCTGTGCCACTCAACATCTCTTCGATGTCAACCCAACTCTGCACGATCATGTCGGTGTCCAG
>Ga0049081_10000586_pt1 | contig 14045 bp, 15 predicted proteins | sample GreLakmeER78MSRF_FD_66717 | JGI IMG/M metagenome (GOLD analysis project Ga0049081, IMG submission 66717) | Freshwater lentic microbial communities from great Laurentian Lakes, MI, USA - Great Lakes metaG ER78MSRF | ecosystem: Environmental > Aquatic > Freshwater > Lake | place: Great Lakes...
TGCGTAAACTCAAACGCGAACTAAAGGAACAGAAATGATACCTATCGGCGCACTTTTAGACATTGGTGGGAAGATACTAGATAAGGTCTTTCCTGACCCAGCACAGGCGGAGCAAGCCAAACTCAAACTGCTTGAGATGCAACAAAACGGCGAGTTGGCAAAACTCAATGCAGATGTGTCTGAGCAACATGAGTTGACCGAGCGTCTCAAAGCAGACATGGGTTCCGACTCTTGGCTGTCCAAGAACATTCGTCCTATGACTCTGGTGTTTATACTGCTTACCTACACAACCTTTGCCATGATGAGCGCATGGGATATTGAGGTCAATAATAACTATGTAGAGCTGCTTGGGCAATGGGGAATGCTAATTATGTCGTTTTACTTCGGTGGTAGGACGCTAGAGAAGATTATGGACATGAAGGCTAAGAAATGAACTTATCAGAACACTTCACACTTGATGAACTAACGCATACTGACCATAGAGAACTGGACAATACGCCAAATGAACAAGAACTTGCAAACCTTAAAAGACTGGCTGAATTCCTTGAAACAGTCAAAGGCGTACTTGGCGGTAAACCAATCATGGTTAACTCTGCGTTCCGCTCTAAAATGGTTAATGACGCGGTAGGTTCAAAAGATACTAGCCAACACAGAGTCGGTTGTGCGGCCGATCTAAGAGTACCCGGAATGACACCAGATGAGGTCGTGAAAGCCGTAATTGCAGCAGGCATAGGTTACGACCAAGTCATACGAGAATTTGATCGGTGGACACATATATCAATCCCTAATGCAGCCAGCGGCACACCTCGTCGGCAGGCTTTAATAATTGACAAAGCGGGTACTAGAGTGTATGCTTAAGCCATATAATCGTGTTAGCATAAAGGACGCCACTGTATGACTACTGCATCGGTAATGACATATGATAGCCTAGTCACAGATATACAGCAGTATTTGGAGCGTACAGATACTGCCACGCTTACGCAAATCCCTAGGTTCATTATGCTGTGTGAGCAAACGCTTGCAGCAGACTTAAAGTTTTTAGGTAACTTAAACGTTGCAACGAGCACAATGACTATAAGCAATCCGGTGCTTGATAAGCCTGTACGTTGGCACAAAACTGTGTCAATGAATGTAACATCTGACGGTGTTAGAACGCCTATTTACTTGCGCAAGTATGAGTACTTACGTGAGTACTGGCCAAACAGCACTAGTACTGGCTTACCTTTGTACTATTGTGACTATGACTATACTCGTTGGCTGGTAGCGCCTACACCGGCTGCAGCATATGTATTTGAAATTCTTTACTACGAACGTGTACAACCCTTAGATAGCACCAATCAGACCAACTGGTTTACTATCTATGCACCTCAAGCATTACTATATGGCTCACTCTTACAAGCAATGCCATTTCTTAAGAATGATGAACGGCTGCCACTGTGGCAAGCTCAATATCAGCAAATTGTGTCGACATTGAAAGCCGAAGATGTAACTAGAATTGGAGACCGTCAAACAACGGTACTTGATACATGACAACATACAACAGCCCGTTTACTGGCAATGTAATACAACCTACAGATGTTTCTTATGCTAGTTTGTCACTTACCAGTGACACACAGCTTTTTTGGCCTTTTGACGGTGATGGCACTGACATATATGCTGCTCGCATTATGGAAGTATCAACCAGTTCAACTGCAAATGAGCTGTGGATGCCACCTGCAAATCAAGCATCAGTTGGTCAAGATGCATTAATTCGAAATGTCGGTGCTGTAGCCTTAACTGTTAAAGACTATGCAGGCACAAACGCCATTGTCACAGTGGCTGCAGGTGAAGCGCAATATATCTACATTACAGCAAATTCGACCACAACAGGGACCTGGGGAATCATTGCATATGGCATCGGCTCATCAGGCGCTGATGCTGCTACTTTGGCTGGTTATGGGTTATTAGCAATAGGTCAAACATTAAATCAGTCGCAGCCAGTTACAACATTTGCATCTAGTTACACAGCGCTTGCTGCAGATCGCTCAAATACTTATGTATGGACTGGCGGTGCTGGAAGTTTAACACTAACTCTTGCATCTACGCTTGGTGATAATTGGTTTATGTTTTTGCGAAATAGTGGGTCAGGCGCATTAACAGTTGCAGGTTCTAGTGGCGACACCATAAACGGCTCTACTTCCATTATTCTTCAGCCTACTGATTCATGCATTATTGTGTGTAGTGGCACAACTTTTTACACAGTAGGGTTAGGTAAATCAACACAGTTTGCGTTTACTCAACTTTCCAAAGCTGTACTTACAGGCACGTATACTTTAACTGCTTCTGAAGCGTCTAATGTCATTCAGAAATACACAGGCGCTTTAACAGGTAATGTAACAATTATTGTGCCTTCAACGGTGCAGGTGTACTATATTGTGAATGCAACGACCAATGCCTACACAGTAACCATATCAACTGGTGCTGGCGCTACGGCAATTTTGACTACTGGCACTCAAGCCACACTGGTTTGCGACTCTGTTAATCTGTATAATGCCAACACAATTCTTGCCGGGTCATCAACTATAAGTTTACAAAATGGGTCAGTTGGCGCACCTGCTTTAAGCTTTGCATCAGAAGCAACAACAGGTATTTATCGTGCAGCTTCAGGTGAGTTTAACCACACAATTCTTGGTGTATTGAGATCAACATTATCTGCAACTGGGCTTGCCATTGTGGGTACAGGTAACTTTACTGGTGGTGTTGCTGGCGGAATTTTCTGATGACCAAAAAAGTTTTTGCTCTTGACACTCAACCTGGCATTCAGCGGGATGGAACTGTATTTGACATAAACTTCTATACTGACGGCAAATGGGTAAGGTTTCAGCGCGGTCGTCCTCGCAAGATAGATGGATATCGAGCCATTACGCAAGACACGCACGGCTATTCTCGTGGTATATATGTTAATTCAGTTGATGGCAATAATCAAGTTTTTAATGGCTACAACAACGGTCTCGAAGTTATTAATATTGATAACTCAGGAATTGGGTCTGGCGTTAATCAGTTTACTTTTACAGGAAGAGCCTTAACGCTAAACACGCTTGTTGGTGGTTCTAGTTATGTAAACGCCACTTATACAGCTGTACCGTTAACTGGGGGTTCTGGCTCTGGTGCAAAAGCCACTATTGTTGTGTCAGGTGGTGCTGTGACTTCTGTGACTCTTACAAGTTATGGCAATAACTACGTTGTTGGCAATACATTGAGCGCATCAAACACCAATCTTGGTGGTGCAGGTTCTGGGTTTTCTATTACAGTTGCTACAATCACCACTTTCACAGCAAATGATTTAAACTTGTGGCAGTTTGATTCAAGCTTTGACTCGCAGGGTTCTGGCGATCAGTTGTTACTAGCACATGCCGGACAAAACTTAGCACAAATTGACGCAACAGCCTTGTCACCAGTTCTTGCAGGTGACATTTTTGGACTTACATTATCCCCTCTTGTAGACTCTTCTGGCTCAACTCCAACCAATGACATTATTGAAGTTGCTGGAGGCGTGGTTGTATTGCACCCGTATGTTTTTGTGTATGGCGACAATGGGCTAATTAAAAATTGTTCTGCAGGTAACCCGTATGACTGGAATAGTGCAGACGCTAATGAAACCAATGTATCATCAACCAAGATTGTTAAGGGGCTTCCTGTGCGTGGAGGTTCTAATGCACCATCAGGGTTATTTTGGGCATTAGATTCTCTTATTCGCGTATCATACGCACCTACAACTATAGGTGCAAGTACTTTATATTGGCGCTATGACATTATTTCTAGTCAATCATCTATCTTATCCAGCCAATCTGTTATTGAGTATGATGGCATCTATTATTGGTGTGGTACTGATCGATTTTTGCTTTACAACGGTGTAGTTAAAGAAATAAAGAACAATTTTAATCAAAATTATTTCTTTGACAATTTAAACTATGCACAACGTCAAAAAGTCTATGTTAACAAAGTTCCTCGTTTTGGCGAAATCTGGTGGTTCTATCCGTCTGGTGATTCAACCGAGTGTGATGATGCTATTATTTATAACGTACGTGAAGATTGCTGGTACGATGCAGGTGGCGCACTAGGCGCATATAGAACTGCTGGGTATTTTTCTCAAGTCTTTAAGTACCCTATTAACGCAGGTGCAACTTTAAGCACACAAGATTTGCTTTTTTCTGCATCAATTGCAACAACCAATGCAAGCACCAGTATTACTATAGCGCCAAATAATTTAGTTGCCGTTGGGCAGTTAGTTGTTTCTACCAGCATAACTTCTGGCGCTATTGTTTCTGTGATTACTCCTACACTGGCTTCTACCACGGCAACAGGCAGTTCTGCCGCATTTACAATTGTGGTCAACAGCGCAACTGGTATTTTACTAAACCAAGCCGTAACGGGAACCGGTATTGGGGCTGGCGCTGTGGTTACGGTTATTGCAGGAACTACGATAACTTTGTCTGTTGCCAATAGCGGCGCTGTGTCGGGTACTCTTTCATTTGCAGGCCTAACGTTAACATTATCAACAACGGCAACGGCAACAATTATAGAGACTGCAACTTTTAATACTACAGCAGGTAGAGTTACTTTATGGCAACATGAGATTGGTACTGATGAAGTTAGTAATGCCAATGTAAATGCGATTGAAAGCTATTTTGAAACATCAGATATTGGGTGGGTTCAAGGCGGTCCGGCACAAACAATGCCTGTTGGCGATAACTATTGGCTAAGAATTGAGCGTATTGAGCCTGACTTTATTCAAGAAGGCGACATGTCTGTAGTTGTAACAGGCAGACCTTTTGCGCAAGCTGCTGACGTTGAGTCAGACCCTTTTGTGTTCACGCCTTCAACAGGCAAAATAGATATGAGAGAGCAGCGAAGAGAGCTTCGTCTTCGGTTTATTAGCAATACTCAGGGCGGTAATTATCAAATGGGTAAAGTATTGCTTAGTACAACAGCAGGCGATGTTCGCCCTTACGGAAGTTAACATGGCACTTGCAATTGTGTATGACCCTCGTTATCATGACTTCCAGTCATGGGCTGCACTTATGTGTGAAGCGTATGCCGGTCAACAGTTGATAATACCTAATGCGCTGACTGACTGGAAAGAATGGGCAGCAGGACTAAAAGCAATTGATATATTTACTAATGAGGGTATACCTGGGCCGTACATTTATGATGACTGGCAAGACTGGGCAGAAGCATTAGTAGGTGCTATAAATTCTGCAATTGACATTTAAGCGCTATGAATATTAACTTCATTGAACTACTTAACAAGGTTGCTCGTGTGGCTAGACCTGCACATCACGAGTTTGTGCCTATTGAGTCAATGGAAGAGAAGTTTGAAGAGACTTGCTTTGATTCGTTAGATATGCTAATGATTGGTATGTTTATGGGCATGATCTATGACATTGATGATGAAATAGCAAAAGACTTTCAGCCTGAGACTGTGCAAGAACTTCACACATTTATAGAGCTAAACAAGAAGCGTGATCCAGAATCTATCGAGTGGGCATTGGAACAGATTAAATGATCTACCTTACTCACTATCGCACTGCTTACTCGACCAATGTTGAGCTGATGGCTGATGCTACTTATCCGCAAAAAGTGCATTGGTTTCCAGAAACATATGATCGTGTAAAGACAGGTATGTTTTATGCGCCACATCGAATTGCAGAAAAAGTACTAGACCCAGTACTTGTTAAAGAGCTACGTGAGAATCCTGTAGGTAAAACAGCATTTATTCTTGCTAGCGGCAATTCACACTTTGCAGGCATTAACCCACGTTCTAAGGCACCTACAAGGTTATCTTATGAATACAAATTTTTACCATTCACTCTCACACAAGTGTACGCCGGTAGAACGGCGCAGGCTTTGGGCGCTACAGATCATGTTGTTACCGATGCCACGGCGTGTGCATCCAGTCTCAAAGCTCTTATGGATGTCCAAACCCTCATCAACTACTACGGGTTCAAAAGAGTAGTGGTGCTAACGGTTGAAGATGCTGTTACTAATTCAGTGCTAGACTTTTTTGGTGAAGCTAGAGCTTGTTTGTCTTGGAAAGAAGAGCAGACCGGCATACTTCCATCCGCATTTGATAGTGCCAACTACGGGTTTTATGTTGGCCAAGGTGCCGCTTTGGCTGTGTTTGAAGCAGATGATGTATCAGAGAACCCTATAGCCATCCTCAAGGGTGCCTATACGGCCAGCGAAGACCACTCAAATGCTATTGGTCAACGTGAAGATGGTCAAGGTTTTGTTCGTGCTATTGAAGGCGCTCTTAATATTTCTTGCACACCTGCTGAGCACATCGGTATTGTGAAGACACATGGCACAGGCACAAAGACAAACAACGTGGCTGAGAAGACTGCACTAAAATATACGTTAGATAAGTACGTGGCTACTTCATACAAGCAAAAGATTGGCCATACCATGGGTGCCAGTGGCTTGTTGGAAACATTGCTGTTAATTGATGACATTGTGTCTGATGAACGTGTTCCTGCAATTGCCAATAGAACGGAATATGATGAGACATTCCTATCAGAAGATGTGAATGTGCCACAAGGCGACATACTAAGTATCGCCGCAGGTATGGGCAATGTGTATTCGGCAGCTGTGCTGTCATTGGAGATTTAGATGTCAAAGATGGTAGACAGTAAAAAACAAACGCTTAATTTTGCAGAGATTGCCGCAATTGCATTTGAGAACACGCGTTTGACTGTGCCAAAGAAGTTTGCTATGACAGGTGTTTTGTCAGAAGTAAATCAGCCAAATACTGATGTTAAGCAAATAGGCAATACTGTATTTATTTTGCACAAAGGCGCAAATAAGCAGGGCTTCTTTAAAGCATTAAATGCCGATACAGCTGCTAACTTTGTCGCCAACAGTAAGAAATATGTAGTGTATGCCAAGAATGAAATGCAAATAGACATGCTTGTGACTGAGTTTGAAGATCCGGCAATTAGCAAGCTGTTTCATGCAATTGCCAAGGCTCCTCCAATGCCAGGGATGGGGTTTAAAGAGTATAAAAAAGACAATGGCGGATTTCGCATTGTGCTGAACTTGGGGAAATAATATGGGTGCAGTATCAGACTCATTAGCGGATTTTGATGACTCAGTACGTGAAGAAGTTTCTAATGTAGGAGAAACTATTCAAGACACTGGGCAAGCAGTTATTGATGAAGTTGTTACGCCTGTTGTTGTTGCAGTACAGAAGACATACGATGCATTTGAAGAAGACCCTGTAGGTACATCGTTAAAGATTGCCGCTGCTGCATCAGGTAATCCTATGTATGTGATGGCAGCGAATACTGCTGTTGCAGTTGCAAATGGCGCTGATCTTAATGATGCATTAGAGTCTGGCGCAAAAGCAGGCGCCACGTCATGGGCTGTAAATAATATTGCTGAATATGTTAGTGCGCCTGAAGTTGGTGGGGTGACAGGCCCTGACAATATCGACGTAGGCGGTGGTTTTAACCCTGCTACAGGAGCAGCTTCTCCTACAATACCTATACCACCGAAGATCACCACTGAAGGAAAGATTGCAGGCAATACGGCAGGTAACATCATTAGAGGGCAAGACCCGCTTACTGCTTTAATGAATGGTGGCATATCGTCAGGTACTCCAGCAATTACATTACAAATACCGGGCTATGACAGTTTAACAAAGGCGCAACAAGCCATTGTTAATAACACCGTATCAGCAGCACTAAGAGGTGGTGACCCATCACAAGCATTAGTTGACAGTGCATTAATGGCAGGTATTAAAGAGGCTAAAGCTCAGTACAAAGAATCTCAGTCATCTGGTGCTCTTCCTAGCGGCACACCGGTAGCATCTACTGAAGGTGCATTGCCTATCACTGAAGTGGCTGAACCTGTACAAGTTCCAGGCGGCACACAAGTGGCGTCAACTGATGGTGCACTGCCTAGAGTTGAGATGTCGGGTGCGCCTATTTATGCTGAAAGCTCATCTGCAAATTCAGTGAAAGCGCCATTTGGCTATGACCTGATGCCTGCATCAATGGCTGATCAGAAGCCTGAAGGCTCGTACTATGATCAGTTTCAGAATGCTTGGTTTACGCCTAATCAAGATGCACAGAATCTTCAAGCACAGTTACAAGATCAACCGCCACCTGCAATCACGACAATCCCAGAAACAACCACGCCAGAACCTGTAGTTGCTGACACTGGTGCATTGCCTGTTACTCCAACATCTACTGTAACAGCAAATGAGTCTGTGCCAACAGGCAATCTACCGACAATGCTTGATACAGGCACAACGCCTACAGTCATGGCAAGTGAACCGGCGCCTACAGGCGCTTTGCCAGTAACTACGACTGAAGCACCAGTGACTGAAGCACCAGTGACTGAAGCACCAGTGACTGAAGTGCCGGTTATAACGACTGAAGCGCCAATGGTTGAAATGCCTGAGATGGTGATAACTGCACCTCGGGATCCTTATACTGGCGACATTCAGTTAGATCTAAGTGGTCAACCTACCACTACAGCAGCAACGCCTACGGTAAAGCCTACAGTAACGCCTACTGCAAGTGTAGGCACATCTGCGCCTATGTCAGGGTTGTCAACAATCACTACAGGCGGCTCTAATCTCGGCCAAACAACATCTGCAACCCCGTCACTAGGGGCTTTACCTACTGCGCCAAACCCAACCATGTTGGCAGCAGCACCTTTGGAGAAGCAAAACATGATACTAGGCGAACTTACTAACCTATACCCACAGTTGGCCAATGTCGACCCTAGATTGCTACAGATTCTGTCTGGTAAGGCTAAGCCGGCTAGCTATTACAACTATGGTGCAGGCAGTAGTGGCTCAACGCCTTTGATGAATGCCGGTACAGGTGCTGCTCCAGCATCAGGCATGCCATTTAAGACAACAGGCACAGCTAGTAATACAGCAGGATTAACTTCTGCAACCGGTTCCGGCGCTTTGTCCCGGGCTGGCTTAAGCATGTTGGACAGCAATCAGACAATCTCAGGCTTTGCCAAAGGTGGTTTAGCTGAGCATAATCCAGAGTTCATTACCGGCGCCACTGGGCACCATGTGAAAGGTGCAGGTGATGGACAGTCTGACAGTATTCCGGCCATGCTAGCTGATGGTGAATATGTGTTTGATGCCGACACAGTTGCCGCACTTGGTAATGGATCAAATGATGCAGGCGCAAGGATACTGGATAAAATGCGACAAAACTTACGTAAACACAAACGATCAGCACCAGCGGGAAAGATACCGCCTAAAGCCAAGTCGCCTCTTGAATACATGAAAGGTTAATCATGGCAATTACACAAGGCAGTCCGTTACCGAATATTACGACCACACAAGGTCAAACAACTACAGCGCCTAGTTGGTACACTGATTACTTAAGTAATTTAGCAGGCAATGTCACCAGCCAAACTACTGGACCAAATGCGGCTCAGTATGTTGGTGCACAACCACTACAACAGCAAGCATATCAAGCAACTGGCGCACTTCCTGGCACATATCAACCTACGGTACAGCAAGCAACGGGTTTAGCATCTAGTGTTGGCAATGCAGATGTAGCAGGCAATGTTAACCGGTTTATGACGCCATACACAGAGAATGTGGTAAATGCGCTCGGTGATCTTGGCCAAAGAAACATTCAACAGTTCTTAGCACCTGCTGCAACGTCAGGCGCTGTTGGTGCTGGTCAGTTTGGTTCAAAGCGTGGTGCCGAGGTACTAGGCCAAGCCATTAACACGGGGTTGCAGAACCTCAATCTAGCCCAGTCACAAGCATTACAAACCGGCTATAGTCAAGCACTAAGTGCGGCCCAACAAGAACAGGCGAACAAGCTTGGTGCGGCATCACAACTAGGTAGCTTAGCCACTACTGGTCAGAATCTAAGTTTAGCTGACATTAATGCATTGTCTACTATGGGTGGTCAACAACAAACAATTGCACAAAATGAGCAGTTATTTCCACTACAAACATTAAACACTGGTGCAGCTGCTTTACGTGGTTATCAAGTGCCTACATCAGTTAATTCAACATACACTGGACCGATTCCTGGCGCATACTCAGCATCGCCATTACAGCAAATTGCCGGTATCGGTGCATTGCTATCTGGTGCAAGCACATCAGCATCTGGTCAGCCTACATCGTTTGGCAATTGGCTTGGCGGTAAATTAACAGCAGCAGGTGGCGGCATTTCTGATCTGTTTGGCGGGTCGCCTAGCGACATGGTTCCTAACCCAACGCCTGATAGTGGGTTCAATATTGGTGACACGACAGTCCCGGAAACACCGGTTAGTAATGTTACCTACGATGACTATGGCAATCCGCTGTACACATAAGGAATAAACCATGGCACTTCCTACAACAGTTCCGGCAGCACCTTCTATGCTAGGTGGCGATGATGCAGCAAAGAAAGAGTATTTTGCGGCACTTCAAAAGACATTAGATGCATTAGAGATGAGGGCAAATCGTGGCCCTAATATGTTCCAAATAGCAGGCGAACTATTTAACCCAGGTCGTACAGGCAGCTCAGGCGAAGCGGTCGGTAGAGTGGCAAATGTAATAGGCGCACAGCAAGAACGTCAGCAAGAGATGGAAATTCCATTGTCACAGATGAAGTTGCAAGTTGCAGGTCAGAAGTATGAAGTTGAAAATCAGTCAAAAGCGCTAATGCTACTTTCACAAGCGATTGGTGCACCACCTGATCAAGTGGCACAGCAATTGTCTAATGGCACATTACCAGCTGCGGCGCTTTCAAAAATAACGCCTGAACTATACATGAAGATCTCTGTGTTATCGCCTAAAGTGGCAGAGATTGTTAAGAATGTGCACGGTATGGGTATTGAAGAACAAAAACTTTTTGAATCACGTCGTACTGCTGCAGGTTCACAAGCAAGCATGATGTCTGAAGCCCCTGGAGTCGAAAAGCTTATTCCTCAACAGTTTAGATTGCTTAACCCACAATCAGCTACGCCACCTGTTGCGCCACCTGCAAAGCCGGCTGTAGTTCCACCTGCTGCACCAGCACCAGCGGCAATAGTATCGCCAATGAGTGCTATCCCTGTTGACAAGATGAAACAAGCACTTGTTGACAATGCAATGGCAAAGAGTTCAGCATCTTCAGCGGCACCATCAGCGCCTGTAGCAGCCCCGCCTGCATCAATGATGCTAAATAGTTCAGACATTGCACCTAATCCTAGTGTTCAAAATACTAGATTAGGCACAACGCCAGACATCAAAATGGCACAGAACGTAGCAAATACAGTAAATGCATTTAACCCTCAAGTGTCGTTAAAAGGTGAAGCAGAGATTGCCAAGAAACGTGTTGAAGAAGCTGATAAGCCGTGGGTTGCTAAGCGTGATGAGATCATTAACTACACACCACAGCTTTTAGAGCAGTCAAGCTCTAATCTACGCAATCTTGACATGCTTGCAACCAAGCACCCAGACGTATTTGCACTAATGCAAAAGCAAGGTGTGATTGCAGGCCTTGCAAGAGTTGCTCAAGAAGGCGCACAATTGCAAGTAGGCGACTACAGTGTAAGAGCAGGATTACCTGTTCAGCAATTCTTAGAAACTGTGAGATTACCGCCTGAGAAGCAACAAATTGCTCGTGACATTAATCGCATCTTAGCATCTGAGTTCTTATCTAATGTAAAAGCTAACAAAGGCTTGCTAGGTGTGAACCCAACGGACAATGATGCAAGACTGTTACAAGCGCCTATGGCAACAATTCAAGATTCATCTAAAGCTGTACAGCTATGGGCAAGAAGCCAGTTGCTACTAAATAAACAGCGAGGTGCTTTGTATGGTGCCTACCAAGACCATCTTGACAAGGCAGGTCCTACAGCACCGCCTTCAAGCTTCTTTAATCGTAATAGCTTGTATGACAAGATTAATAAAGACTACTCTGATTATCGTACACAGCTAACCAAACAGTTTAACCCTTAAGAGGTTGGTATGGACATAAAAGAATTAGATCCGCTATTTAGAACACCTCCTGGCCAAGCTGCATCTGATGCATCTACAGGTTCAGACTTATCGGCATTGGATCCAATCTTTAGCAATCCTATTGGTACTACATCAACAACTACAGATGTGTCTGTGCCTGATAAAGGTTCTGTGTTTGGCTTGCCAAAGAATGAAGAACGTGGATTAGCTGCTGCTACAGGCGCTATTGCAGGACCTTCAGTACAAAAAGTTGCAACCGCTGCATTTCCATCTGCTGAAGTTAGACAAGCTGATGCATTAAAGAAGATGCAAGAAGTTGCTAAGTTAGAAGCCACAAAACAAGAGTTCATTAAGCAAGAGCTTATAAAGCGTGGCATTAACCCTGCAGATCTGGAATCTTCTGCTTCTAAAACAGCAGGCACTAAGTGGATGCAGAATTGGGCAGGACAAAACAAAACAATTGCAGGTGGTGTACCAGAAGCAGCTCAAGCATATCAACGTGGCAAAGCACAAGGCGATGTTAGCTCAAAATATGAGAAGCGGTTCGGTATGTCGACAAGAGAACCAGGCATGCCTGTGCAATCTACTGTTGATCGACTAATTGAGCAAGGCAAGAAAGCTGATGAGATGGCAGCAAGAACAGCACAAGCCACGCAACAAGCCGAAACAGCAGCAGCAGCCAAAATGGCACAAGCCGCACCCGGTCCACTGTCACGTATGGGCACAGTGTTAAAAGCACCATTCACAACAGGCGCATTAGGTGGTGCCGGTGCAGGTCTTAGCTTCTATGAAGCATATGACCGCTACATGAAAGGTGATACCTCAGGTGCCGTGATTGCAGCACTTGGCGGCGTAGGCGGCTTGATGACTATGGTTCCTGGTCTACAAGCACCTGGGTTAGCACTAGGGCTAGGCTCTATCCCACTACAGTATGCCAATGAGTACATCAAAGGCAATAGCGGACAGCAACCTACGCCTGCTGGGCGTTAATTATTTCAACAACTTTCTTAAGCATTGATGCTTGTAGTTGTTTGACTTCAGTAACATATATGCTAGCATCATCGTCAAAGTCTTCACTCATACCGAGCTGAAGTTCAGTCATAATGGCTTGAACGCATTTTGTTTTAGTTAGTATGCTGCCAGTATGAAATGCCTCTATCCACACATCATAGCTGTTGGATTGCATAGCCTCATTGCCGGTGTGCTTTAAAAGTTCAACCCATTCATCATAGGTCTTTTTAATTGTGTCTTCTTTCATAGCTCTTGTCCTTTCGTATTAAGCCACATTCTAAGGGTTGACATACCACCGTCTATCAGTACATGCTGCGGATATACTTGGTACTTGTGGTACAACGGATGGTTGATAAAGTTCTTCATTAGTAGATAAGCATTGGCTGAAGGAGGCTCCATCCCCATAGCACGATCGGTATCAATGCATTTAATGTCATAGCGGTCCTGAAATTCTTTTGTGATTGAGTGCACTTGGTCACCTAGCAAGCCGATGATCACAACCCTAGGCTTAAATGAGCCAGTGGCTGCATATGTTGGGTTATGCTTCTCCACCTTAAACTCATGTTCTAGTTCCTTTATGGCCACTTTTACATGCTGCTTGAAGGTCTCCGCGACTTGCTTAGCCAATGCGTTGATTAGACTATCCAAGGAAGTACTGTGATCAAGCACAGACACAGACGCAGGCATAGGTTCTTCAACTTTTGGTGCCTGTACAAGTACTGGTGCCGGTTTAACTGGCACAACATTGGCGGCACGGTGCTTAACCTCTTTAACAAGGTCAACACAATAGCCACGTGAGATCAATGGCCGTCTACGGTCAGGCACTATGACTTGCTGTTGTGCTTGTCGTAGCGCCTCCATGATGTTATAGCCGCCGGTGTGCATAAGCTGCGTGGCTTTGCTAAGTACAAGTTCACGCTCTCTGTCTGTCCATCGAATTTTTACGTTCATGATTTTTCCTAGTTAGTTGTTTAAATGTTTTATGTTTAGAAAGAAAGAATTTATAGTGCCGTACACTTCTATTAAGTGCTTGTTTTTTCACTTCATGCAGGATACAGACATCTACTTGCTTTTCAAG